>Ga0247610_10004959_pt1 | contig 14119 bp, 6 predicted proteins | sample 174DNAGHGhighgp2_FD_193483 | JGI IMG/M metagenome (GOLD analysis project Ga0247610, IMG submission 193483) | Sheep rumen microbial communities from Palmerston North, Manawatu-Wanganui, New Zealand - 1742 DNA GHGhigh gp2 | ecosystem: Host-associated > Mammals > Digestive system > Stomach > Rumen ... | reverse complement strand
GGGAATAACCACCCGCTGTCCTCCGAGAACAACAATATCTTCAAGGGACCGGGCTTCCTGTCGCCTTACCTGACGGCTTCCACTTCGGAGCAGCGGCGTGAGCGTTCGTTCCGTCTGAACCCGTCTATTCGTACGCACCAACAAGCGAGCGAAACGGTATACAGCAGTCGTGTTTTCTTCCGTACCTATCCGGATGACGGAGGTCCAGCACGCTACTGGAAACGTTCGAACGGTTTCAAAGCATTCACGGTCACATCCTTGGCAAACGACTCCGATCTGGCGTCGAAGCCTCGTCTGTCCGGTGAGGGCTTGGAGCGTGGTGCATATGAGTGTTTGGCGGTGCTGCAGCGTGTCCTCTACGTCGACCCGTTGAAGCCTGCGTTTAGCGCCGGTGACGGTTCGAGCTGGGAGAAAGCCTTCGGCCAGGGGCAGATACAGAACGCGATTGATGCGGCTGCCGTATATACCTATATGTATCCGGAGACGGCAAATCGCGCCACCCGTAAGGCCTACGTCTTTGTGCGCGGATCCGGCGATGCGCTTGACCATTATGACATTATGGCGCGTGATGGAGTATCCGTCTTTGGATCGCTACCTTCGTCCTTCCATGATACAGCATTCTATAATCCGGATTCGCTTATGTTCACTGATGCCGAATGTCAGCGTTTTGTCAACTACGTGCGTGCTGCTGTGCCCGGCGTGGCTTCACCGGACGCTAACCCCACCAAGATCAACTCTATTCACGTCACCGGTGATGAATATAAGACCGGTTTCCTCATGGACGGATTCATGATCACCAATCACGGATTACATACGGACAAGTCACCGATTCTATTGGATAATACGATGACGGCATTGCGTAACTGCCTTATCGTTGATAACTACGTCTCCAAAGCGGAGCACCCGGTAGCCAATATACAGCATGGATTGCTCTATAACTGCCTCTTTTACAATGACTCTGCGAATGTGATTGTGAAGATAGGGGAGAGTGGTCTGGCGTTGAACAACACCATTGTGGTGGATAGCATTGATGTGACACCGCCGCTCGTAGCGGAAGATCCTGATGCCGTGCAGAATAATATCATCGGGCAGCAGTCTGAACTCAAGTGCTTCGCACCGTACATGACCGCTAATAATCCATACACGCTGCCTGCATATCTGACGGAAAAAACTCAGCTGGCATACCAACTCCATGAGCATAGCACGATGATCAATACCGGTACGGCGGATGATGCCCTGCCTGCGCTCTTTGCTGAGTATGTGGCAGATAGCACCATTGCGTTCCGTTATGACCGTGATATCCTCGGTAACCCGCGTAAGATCAGTACATCCGTCGATATGGGCGCACTCGAGACATGGTACGTGGCGCCAAACTACGTCCAGGAGATCACAGCACTTACGAACCGTCTGATGTTGCATGAAGAGTCCATGGCAGCAACCGCAGCTGTTCTTAACACCGCGTTCACTACCCAGTACGGTGGTAATGTTTATCCGCATCCGGGTTCGGTTGTTTACCTTATGGATAGCGCCGCTATGACGATGCAGTACGCGGAAGATGATGATTTTGTGGACTTCGACAACTACTCGATTGTTCTTCGTCCTGGCTTCATGTTACTCAAGCAGGGCGCATCGTTCTACGGCAACGGACATAACGTCCAATTAAGTTATGTGGCTGCGGAGAAACGCTTCATCAACCAGCGTTACTCCATGACCGCTTTCCCGTTCCGATACAATGTGAACGATATCACCGTAACGAAGTACGTATCGGCAAAAGACTCCTTGGCGTTCCGCCTCTCGCCGATAACGTTTAATACCTATCAGTATTCCGGCGCAGCACGTTCGCAGAAGGATTATGTCTTCCAGACTACGAACTCGTCCATCTGGCTGCCTGTAGACACGGTTAACCGTAGCGCAACAGACGGGTACCTCATGGATTTCGGTACGACCATCGCTGATACTGTTCTGCGCTTCACGTCTTACGCTCCGTCCGGCCAGTATGTATATACGGAAGAAGAAGCGTATAAGTCGATTTATCTCACTCAATATGATCACTGTGTGGCTGGTTCGGGATCAGAACTCAACTTTACTCGTCAGGAGGATATGGGATGGAATATGAAGGGTCTGCCGTGGCTCGTCTCTAACTATCGAACCGATACCGTCCTCGAGGCGGAGAACTACTTACGCCAGATGTTTATCCCGCATGTCTTCTACCATATGGATGGAGCAGGGGAGGATGTCTCTTCCGGAGACCAGATGCTTACCGCCCGTTCATGGGATAAAGGCGCTACGATGTCAATGGGGAAGGCCTTCTTTACACAGACTGCTACTACATCCGATCGCGAAGAGGTTATTTTCCATCTTCCGTATTACGGTATGAACGAGAAAGCCTCTCGCCCTATTGTCCGCATGTCTGCACGACGTGCACCTATGCGCGATGTCCTTACCGTCATTCCGGATAATGAGGCAGATAAACAGGTGACCTATACCTACGGACGCGATGGAATGAAATGGTTGACCAATGACAGTGTGGCGCAGATGTACCTCATGGACTCTAAGCGTCAGTCACGTATCTCGCTTCTCGATGCGGCACCGACAGAGGTGGATATACCGCTTGGTGTACATATACCCGCCGAGATGGATAAGGCGACCTTCGCTTTCAGCCTCCCCGAGAAAAAAGCTTTCGAGGGCTATACTTATGTCTGGCTGATTGACTATCAACTCAATCGTACTACCAACCTGCTCGACCGGGACTACGAGACGGAGATAGCCGCGGGACAGCATAACAACCGATTTGCCCTGCGTATCGGCGGTTTCCCGAAGACGGACAGCAAGGGTAAACGCGAGTACATCGTATATACCTTTGGCGGTATGCTGTATGTCCGCGGACTCGTTCCGGGCGATCGTATCACCATCTATTCCGCAACGGGACAACTCATCGCGTCCGCTATCGCTTCGGATACCGAGTGGTCTATGCCTCTTAGCTATCAAGCTTCCTATCTCGTCTTAGTGAACGATTCCCCGCATAAGGTGGTTAATTTCTAAAAAAATCTCGCAAAACTTGCATATATGCGAAATTTGTATTACTTTTGCAGCCGCAAAAGTTTTTGGCATGCAAGCATTGATTGACAAACACAGACCGGTGACGATATGCCGGGCATCGGCGGGAACGGGAAAGACGTACACGCTGGCGGCGTATTACGTGGGATTATTGCTGTCGGGCGAGGACTATCGCTCGATACTCGCTATCACGTTCACCAACAAAGCGACAGCGGAGATGAGTGAGCGTATCCTCGGGTTCCTGCACAGCATCGCGGAGGGTGGAGCGGATGATTTGCTGCAATACGCCCGTTCGTTCATGCTGCGCGATAACACCGCCGACGAGGCGTTGCTGCGTCGCAGGGCAGGGGAGTGTTTTCAACAGATGTTGCTCGATTATGACAACGTGCAGGTGCAGACGATCGACTCGTTCCTGCAGACCTTATTAAGCGGTCTGGCGGGTGTGCTACGCATGAGCGCGGGACTGAACACGGAACTGGATGTGAAGCATGTGATCCAAACGGCGGTGGATCAGTTATTGACCACCGACCTGACGGATGCCGACCGCGCGATATTAGAGGACTACATGCAGCTGAAACTCGATCAGGAGAGTGCATGGGATGTGCGCAAGAGCCTGTGCGAGTTGGCGGAAGAACTGTACAACGAGTCGGTGCAGATGCTCGATGCGGACGGGAAGATCCTCTTCGATGCCGCTGCGATTGCCAGCCGGCGCGAGGAAGTGGAAGATAAATGGATGAAGGATGAACGGGTGAAGGGATTAAGGGAAATCCTCAATTCTTGCGATTCCACCGACTATAATCGCTATACGAAGGCGGCATATGAGCGGCTCAAGCGGTCGATTGAAGCGCCGGAGAAGATCTCTGCCAAGGATCGTTTTCGTGGCGTGAGTGACAAATACTGCAACGCCGATGAGATGGCGCAGGCTACGGCGCTTGCCGAGGAGTTGGCGCGCGATTATAACACGTTATTCCAGACCACCCGTTTCAGCCGCGATATGGAACTGATGTCGTCCCTGCAGGCGCTTATCCAACGCAATCTATCCGAAGCCAACTGTGCCTTGTTAGCACGCACGGCAAGTACGCTGAGTAAGGCGTTGCGGACAGGCGATGCGGATTTCATCCTGGAGAAAGCGGGCATCCGTTACCGCCACGTGCTGATCGATGAGTTCCAGGACACGAGTCAGTTGCAATGGAGCGTGATCGAGCAGCTGCTGCGCGATGTGCTCGCCGGTGCCGGCAATACCCTCCTGATTGTAGGCGATATCAAACAGTCCATCTACCGCTGGCGAAATGGCGACTGGCATATCATGGAAGGATTGAACGGGTTAATGGGTGAACGGATGAATGAGCGATTCACGTCCTTGACACGCAATTTCCGAAGCAGTGAAGAGGTGGTGAAGTTCAATCTGTCGCTTTTCGATCGTATCATCGCGCAGGGCTGTGATGAACTGACGGCGCGTATATACGGCGAGGGCTATGAAGAGGTGAAACTGAAGGAGTTCTATCAGGCCGATAAGAAACCCGGCGGGTGTGTGCGGTACCGTGCGTACCCGAATGCGAAGAACGAAGAACTGGCGCAGCGGATGTTCGAAGAGATAGAGGCGTTGCTGCAAAAAGGCACGAATCCATCGGATATAATGATCCTTGTGCGCTATAAGAGCGAGGCGAACCTCATCTGCTCCATGACTGATCTGCCGATAGTGTCCGCGGATAGTTTTCAGTTGGACGCCTCGACGGCGGTGCAGTTGGTGATCGCCGCGTTGCGATTCCGCGTAGCGGACGATGTGGTAGCCGAGCGGTTTATTGCGCAGACGATGGGAGAAGAGAAGTGGTCAGCAATCAGGGATCAGTTATCAGCGATCAGCGCCAAGACCCCGCTGTACGAGGCAGTGTGCGAGATCGTACGTATCTTGCTGACGGACGCAAACGGACAGTACCAAGGCACCGAGACGGCGTATGTCAACTCCTTATTAGACCGCACACGCGAGTACGTAGGTGCGTACGGGAGTGATATCGCGCAGTTCTTGGTTTATTGGGACGACACGATGCACGCCAAACCGATTCCGATGACGAGTTCTCACGCGATACAGATCATGACGATTCACGCCAGCAAGGGACTGCAGGCGCAGACCTTGTTCGTGCCGTTCTGCACGTGGGAACGCGAGGACGGACGGCATAAACCGAAGGTATGGTGCGAGGTGTCGAAAAAAGTCGATGACAACGGGGATTTTGTGCCGATTCAGTACGGCAACGAGATGGCAGAATCGGATTACAGTGCGGCTTACGCCGAGGAGCAGATCAACCTGCGGGTGGATAACCTGAACATGCTCTATGTGGCGCTCACGCGTGCCGAGGATAACCTGTTTGTGTTCACCTCTTATTCGGAGAATAAAGACGGCAAACGCGGCGTATGCAACCACGTGGGCAAGTACCTGATGGACTGCTATGGGGAGGAATATGACATCGGGGAACCGATTGTCAAAGTGAATAGTGAAGAGTTAAAAGTGAAGAGTGAACGGATTGATGCGGAGCTTTGGTCAAATAGTGATCAGGTTCGGTTCGTTCAATCGCAGGAAGGAGCACTCTATACGCAGAACGGCGATGAGGCCTACCGCCGTGTGGCACGGATGGAAGAGGGTACGCTCTGCCATGAGATATTTGCTAATATCCGCAAGGCCGATGAGTTGGAGGCCGTGCTCGATGATTTCGAGACCCGCGGCGAGATACGCGACAAAGCGCAACGGGAGGATATAAAAACCTTGATTTCATCGGCATGGGAAGGCAGCCCGGAGATGCGAGATTGGTTCACCGCACCATGGGAACTGCGCCTCGAGGAAGCGATATACATTGATGAGCGGGAGTTACGTCCTGACCGCGTGATGATCAACCCCGAGACGAACGAAGCCATCGTGCTCGATTATAAGTTCGGACAGTGGAACGAACATTATCTTACGCAGGTGCGCGAATACATGGAAGCGCTGCGGAGGATGGGGTATAAGCCGGTAAGAGGATATCTTTGGTTTGCACGGAAAAATAAACTGATGGAGGTACATGGATAGTTTTTTGCAACAAGTAGCACGCTCCATTATCGAGCGTATCGAATGGAAGCAGTTAAGCCGCACAACTCTCGTGCTGCCGTCTCACCGTGCGGGGTTGGTGCTGAAGAATGAGTTATTGCGTTTGCAAAAAGAGCGCAACGCACAAGCTATCTGGGCACCGACCGTTCAGACACTCACGCAGTTACAGGATAGCCTCAGTCCGCTTTATGCAGAGGATGAGTTGTTCACCATCGTACGGTTGTACAAATTATACCTCCAATCACCAATCACCAATCACCAATCACCAATCATGTCCCTGGACATGTTCTATGGTTGGGGACGGCAGATGCTGGCGGACTTCACGAATGTCGATGCCTCAATGCCGGCAGAACAAGTGCCGAATTTCTTTGAGAACACGATAGCCGCCCATGAACTCAGCCAATGGAACTTAGACCCCGAAGTGGAAGAGCGGTTGAGAGGATTAATGGGTGAACGGGTGAATGGATTAATGGATGAAAAGGACTCCGTCAAAGCCCAATACGAGGTACTTTGGCGGCAGTTGTACGAACTCTATACCGGTTTGCGGGCGCAGATGAAGGCGGAGCAGAAGGGTTATGCAGGACTGCGTCAGCGCGCCGTGATAGAAGAGTGGAAGAGTGAAGAGATTCAGGCGAAGATTAAAGGCCGCACGTATATCTTTGTGGGCTTTAATTACCTGCTTCCGGTGGAGCGCGAACTGATGCAGTTGCTCCGCGATCAGGAGCAGGCACTGTTCTACTGGGACTATGTGGCGGATTTTGAGACCAACACCAAAGCCTTCTCGTTTGCACGACTCAACAGCGGAATCTTAGGCAGTTTGCTCCCTCCCCAACAATGGACGAAAAAACGCGATGTAACCGTGATAAGTTGCGTGTCGAAAGAGGCGCAGGCGCAGTACGTCCATCGGTGGTTGCAAGAGAACTACACCGCCAAGGGACAGAAAGTGGGCGTGGTGATATGCGACGAGACGATGTTGGAACCCGTTATCTATGCCTTGCCGGCTATTCGGTTGGAGGGCGCAGACGAAGCGGAACCCATCAATATCACAAAAGGTTTTCCGCTGCGTAACACGGCTATCTATGCCCGCACGATCGCGTGGTTATACGATAAGAAAAACGGTAAGGCGGAAGAGCTCGTTTCGCCCGATTTCATCGACCGATTAGTAGAGGCTCTCTTCCCCGCGCAGGAGGAGATAACCGAAGAACAGGAGATGCCCGAAACGCCGATGACGTGGCAGGAACTGCTGATCTTGGAGTCGGAGTATCAGGTGCGTAAGATAGCGAATCAGATGCGGTTGCTGATCAGTACGGGTATCGGTGACGTACCGTTCACACTCAAACTGCTGCGGCTCTTGATGCGGCGCACGATGGAGAGTGTGACCATGCCTTTCCACGGTGAACCGGTGACGGACATCCAAGTGATGGGTGTGCTGGAGACGCGTCTGCTGGACTTCGATAAACTGCTGCTGCTCAATGTGGACGAGGGAATATTGCCGCAACGGCAGGCCGACAGTTCGTTCATCCCCTTCTATCTGCGTAAGGCCTATCACATGCAGACCTCCGATGAAAAGGCAACTATTTATGCGTATAACTTCTTCCGTCTGCTGAGTCGGTCGGGGCACACGACCTTGCTGTACGGTCAACCGGACACGATAGGTGGCAGTCGAGGTATGTCGCGATTCATTATGCAGATCTTGTATTCGGATGCGTTCAACGTCACGCGGGCTGAGTTGCAAGAGCCCAACGCCATCGTGGCGGTGGAGGATATCGAGATGCCGAAAGTGTCCTATCTGTCCACGAACCCGCATCGGTTATCTCCGAGTGCACTCAATACGTTTATCTCCTGCCCGCGGTCGTTCTATTACCAGTATATCGAGCATCTGCGGCCGAAAGAGGAAGAAGGAGCGCAGTTCGAGTCCAATACCTTGGGTTCGTTCGTACACCACGCGATGCAGTATATATACGAACATTTCCTGCATTGCGACAACACCCATCCGACGCGTATCAACCCCGATGAGATCGAGGCAATCCGTACGAATGAAGCCAAGATGCAAGAGGCACTCATGGCGGCCTATAAGGCGATGGAGACCGAAGAAGAAAAGGTCTATAATCCCGATGAACACGTGTCGGAAAACGTGGTGATCAAAGGTTACGTACGTAATATCTTGGAGCGCGATCGCGAGGATGCAAAAGTGGGACTGCAGGTCTATCTGCTGGAGCAAGAGCGTTATTTCCCCGTGGAGATAGAGGGCATCGGTACCATCCAGACGGGCGGTAAGATCGACCGACTGGATATATACGGTACGCCGGGTAACGAGACACTACGCATCGTCGATTATAAGTCCGGCGGGTATAGCGACAAGACGCATGCTGAGAAGATGTCGGCGAAGTGGGACGAACTGATGGACGCCGAGGAGAAGGGTTACGTTCGTCAGACGATGATATACAGCCACGCCGTCATGACGCAGGATGAGACCGGTTTGCCTATCGAACCGAATCTCTATTTCTGCCGCCGTAAACTGACCGATATCGTGACGACGCTCGATGTGGAGAACGAGACCGTACATGACTACCGCACGATTCAAAAACCGTTCTATGAGGCCTTGTGCACGAAGATAAAGGCGGTTTTGACCACCACCGAGTTCCCGCGATGCGAGGAGAATAAATGCCCGAGTTTCTGTCCGTTCTTCCGCCTGTGCGGACGACAAGCAAAGGACTTTTGATAGAATGATAGAATGATAGAATGATGAAAAGGTTTTATAAAGTAGCAGAACATATTTTTGCCATCGATGCAGCGCCTGAATTGCTGGAGTTGTTATCTAACTACGCGCCGTTTTTAACCGATGAGAGCGCGGGAAATTGTTTGTTTACAATCACGGCGCACGACGAACCGATTCCTTCTACACAAGGCTGGGAAACGGTCTATACCGACCAGTCCGATGAGGACATGCCGCGGATCGAGATGTACCGTCGGGAAGGGGAGTGGTTGTTCTGCGTATCGATGTACCGCGACAGCGCGATCGAGTGCGCGATGCGTTGTTCGGCGGACTGGCAAAGGGTGGAGCTCTATTTACGTCCACAGACGGCGCGTTTTGCGATCGACAATGCCGCCATGCTCGTCTATGCGTTTGCTACAGCGGACAAAGCGACGCTGCTCTTCCACTCGTCCGTGACGGTGCTGGACGGCAAAGCGTATCTGTTCCTCGGTCATTCGGGGACGGGCAAGAGTACGCACTCGCAGCAATGGAAGGCGGCTTTCCCGCAGGCAACGCTGCTCAACGATGATAACCCGGCGGTACGAATCATAGAAGCTAAGACCATCGTGTACGGTACGCCCTGGTCGGGTAAGACACCGTGTTATAAGAACGAGAGTGCACCGGTGCAGGCATTGGTGCAACTGGCGCAAGCACCGGAGAATAAAATAGAACGCCTGCGTATGTCGCAAGCGTATCCGTATATATTGGCGTCCGTTAGCGGACTGAAAGTGCTGCCGGAAATGATGAACCGACTCTTTGAGTCGATAGCTAAGTTGTTGGAACTCAGTCCTGTGTATCGGTTGGAATGTCTTCCGAATCCCGATGCTGCACGGTTATGCGCTCAAACGTGTTCACTTTAGCGCGGTCGTACGGGCAGGATACCTTGATATAATTCTCGGTGAAACCATACATCAGCCCTTCTTTTTTGGCAGACTCCCAGAGCACCGTGGCTTCATAGCCTTGGTGCTCTTTATAAAAGGCCTGTGTCTTGCGCGCCGATATCTCGTGCAGTTGTTTGCTGCGGCGTTCCCGTTCTTTCTGCGGCACCACATACAGATCCATCTCCAGCATGCGCGTATTGGCGCGTTCGGAATAGGTGAACACGTGCAGTTGACTGACGGGTAAAGACTCGATGAAATCGATATAATCGTGCCAGCACTCTTCCGTCTCTCCGCGTACACCTACCATACAATCGACCCCGATGAACGCATGTGGCATCACGGATTTGATATGTGCCACGCGTTCGGCGAATAACTCGCGTGTATAACGCCGTCCCATGATCTTGAGCACCGTGTTACTGCCCGACTGCAGCGGGATATGGAAATGCGGAGCAAAATGCTGACTATTCGCCACAAAATCGATGATTTCATCGGAGAGCAGGTTGGGTTCACAACTCGATATACGCACGCGGTAGTCACCGTTCAGACCGTCGATGGCGCGCACCAGATCAATGAAATGTTCGTTCGTGGATCGCCCGAAATCACCGATGTTCACCCCCGAGAGAATGAATTCTTTGGCACCGCCGTCGATGGCTTCCTGGGCTTGTGCTATCAGCGTTTCGATCGAGGGATTGCGACTCTTGCCGCGCGCCAAAGGGATGGTGCAATAAGAGCAGAAATAATTACACCCGTCCTGTACCTTCAGGAAGCATCGCGTGCGGTCGTCCTTGCTATACGCTCCGTAGAACTCGTCAATCTCACGGATAGCGGAAGTATAAATTGGTGATAGGTGATTGGTGATAGGTGATTGGTGATTTTCGAGCGAATCAATAAACGCCTCCAGATTGAATTTCTCGTTTTGACCCAGCACATAATCAACCCCCTCAATATGCGCGATTTCATCGGGTTTGAGTTGGGCATAACAGCCGGTGACAATCAGGATGGCATTGGGGTTCTGCCGACGGATTCGATGAATCATCTGGCGGTCTTTATGATCGGCGGCATCGGTGACGGAGCAGGTGTTGATAACGCATATATCCGCCTCTTCACCTTTAGCGGCACGCGTATGACCACGTGCAATGAGCGCCTTACCCAAGGCACTCGACTCCGCAAAATTCAACTTGCATCCTAATGTAGTAAACGCTATTTTCATTACTTTTTGTCAAAATCGGTGGCAAAATTACAAAAATTCTTGCATATATGCAAATTTTTTCGTACCTTTGCACGCTAATTTGGATAAATATGGATTCTTTTGAGCAATTATGCCAACATCGGCGGTCGATACGTAAGTACACGAACCGGCCGGTAGAGCAGGAAAAAATCGATTACATGTTACGCTGCGCGCTGATGAGCCCGAGTGCCAAACGCACGTGCCCGTGGGAGTTTATCGTGACGCGCGATGAGGCGAAGTTGCGTCCGCTGGCGGGATGCCGTACGTACGGTAGTCAGATGTTCAACACCGCGACGGCAGCCATCATCATTGCCCTCGATCCGACCTTATGCGATAACACTTGGATGGCGGACGGTGCCATTGCCGCGGAGCATATCCTGTTGGCGGCTGCCGAGCAGGGAGTAGGAGCATGCTGGTGCCATGTGTACGAACGCGAAGGCGCCCCGGAGCTGACGCGGCGATTGTTCGATATCCCCGAAGACAAAGTGGTGCTCTGCGCCATTGCCCTCGGTTATCCAGATGAAGAGCGACAGAACTACGATTTGACAAAACTGAAATACGACAAGATACATAATGAAACCTATCATTGCAATAACGGCCGGTGATACAAACGGCGTAGGATACGAAGTGATCATCAAGAGCCTGCTCAACGGCTACGTGTTCGAGGTGATGCGTCCGGTGATCTACGGTAACGCGGCGGTCGCCAAACAGCATATCCATACGCTGGACGAGGAGTACCGCAATATCACATGGAACCTCATTGACTCGCCCGAACAGGCGAAAGACGGACGTCTCAACCTCATCACGTGTTATACCGATAATTTACCCGTTGAACTCGGCAAAAATACCGAGTCGTCCAATAAAGCCGCTAAGGCCGCGCTTGATCGTGCGTGTGCAGATTTGCAGGCGGGCAAAGTGCAGGCGCTTGTGACGGCGCCCATCAATAAAGAAGCACTCGGAGGCGGACATACGGAGTATCTGGAGAAACGCTTTCATGGGGATGAGTTGATGATGCTCTGCAGCGGTAATCTGCGTGTGGCGCTTGTATGCAACCATGTGGCGTTGGCGGATATACCGGCACAGATAACAGAGGAACGAATTCTCCATAAGATGACGCTCCTTAATAACTCGCTCAAGCGCGACTTCGGTTTGGAGAAACCCCGTATTGCGGTGTTGGCTCTCAATCCGCACGCAGGCGATCAGGGTTTGTTGGGAAAGGAAGAGCAAGCGGTCATCGTGCCGGCGATTGAGAAAGCGAAAACGCAGGGTATATGGGCGTTTGGTCCCTATGCCGCAGATGGTTTCTTCGGTACCGGCCATTTTACCCATTTTGATGCGGTGCTCGCGATGTATCATGACCAAGGACTCATTCCGTTCAAGACTCTCGATATGAGTGGTGTTAACTTCACCGCCGGACTCAATATAGTGCGTACCTCTCCCGATCACGGCACAGGCTACGACATCGCCGGTAAGAACCAAGCCGATGAACGGTCGATGCGTAATGCCCTCTTTATGGCGCTCGATGTGCTACGTCAGCGCGAGGAGTATGATGAGTTGACGGCTAACCCGCTGCCGTTCATTGAGCGGGAAGACAAAGAAGGTCGTCCCCGCCGCGAGTTCATTGATTTCAAGACGACAAAATACAACGATAATAAAGAATAAAACAGATATGACTTCACAAGAGATTAGACAATCCTTTTTGGACTTTATGGCATCGAAAGGACACCAAGTCGTTCCTTCGGCGCCGATGGTGATTAAAGATGACCCCACGTTGATGTTCACCAATGCAGGTATGAACCCGTGGAAAGGTATCATCTTGGGCAATGATCCGATCAAGTACCCGCGTGTAGCAGACAGTCAGAAGTGTCTGCGTGTGTCGGGTAAGCATAACGACTTGGAGGAAGTAGGTCACGATACCTACCACCACACGATGTTTGAGATGCTGGGTAACTGGTCGTTCGGAGACTATTTCAAGCAAGAGGCAATCGATTTTGCATGGGAGTATATCGTCGATGTACTGAAGATCGACCCGGCTAACCTGTACGCGACGGTCTTTGAGGGTTCGCCCGAAGAGGGACTCGGCCGTGATGACGAGGCAGCTGCTATCTGGCTCAAACACCTGCCTGCCGATCATATCATCAATGGCAACAAGCACGATAACTTCTGGGAGATGGGTGACGTTGGCCCGTGTGGCCCGTGCTCGGAGATCCACGTGGACAGTCGTCCCGAAGCAGAACGCAAAGGAATACCCGGTCGTGAGTTGGTTAACAAAGACCACCCGCAGGTGATTGAGATATGGAATATCGTGTTCATGCAGTTCAACCGCAAAGCAGACGGTAGTCTCGAACCGCTCGCCAAGAAAGTGATCGATACCGGTATGGGTTTTGAGCGTCTCGTGCGTACTATCCAAGGCAAGACCTCTAACTACGACACCGATGTGTTCCAACCGATGCTGCGCAAGATCGGTGCTATCTGCGGTTGCGAATATGGCAAGGACGAGAAGACTGATATCGCGATGCGTGTTATCGCCGATCATATCCGTACGATCGCGTTTGCTATCACCGACGGACAGTTGCCGTCGAACGAGAAAGCCGGTTACGTCATCCGTCGTATTCTTCGTCGTGCTGTACGGTACGGATATACGTTCCTGAACATGCGTAATGCGTTCCTTTATCAACTCGTGCCGCAACTGATCGCTGACCTCGGTACCGCGTATCCGGAACTGAAGGCACAAGAGGCACAGATCACGCCGGTCATCAAGAGCGAGGAAGAAGCCTTCCTGCGTACGCTCGACAAGGGTATCACGCTGCTCGACAAACTGATGGCTGAGGCTAAGCAAGCCGGTAAGACGGAGATCTCGGGTGTCGATGTGTTCACACTCAAAGATACGTATGGTTTCCCATTGGATCTGACCGAACTCATCCTTCGCGAGAACGGATATACTACCAACGAGGACGAGTACAACAAAGCCCTCGAGCACCAGAAATCGATGGGTCGCGAGGCGAATAAGCAAGATTTGGGCGACTGGAACGTGCTTCGCGAAGGAGATACGGAGTTTGTTGGTTATGACGACTTGTCGGTAGAGACCCATATCCTGCGTTACCGTCAGGTGAGCCAGAAGG
>Ga0247610_10004955_pt1 | contig 14122 bp, 13 predicted proteins | sample 174DNAGHGhighgp2_FD_193483 | JGI IMG/M metagenome (GOLD analysis project Ga0247610, IMG submission 193483) | Sheep rumen microbial communities from Palmerston North, Manawatu-Wanganui, New Zealand - 1742 DNA GHGhigh gp2 | ecosystem: Host-associated > Mammals > Digestive system > Stomach > Rumen... | reverse complement strand
TTGCTTGTTTGTAATTCTGTTCGTCATATATAGTTTTCAAAGATTTAATTTTGCACGCTTTTTTAACAGCGCGCTTCTCTATTTTATCACTTTAAAATTTGATGTCAACAACTATTTTATCTTTTTTTGAAATAAAAAAGAGCTAAGCGTTTTCACTAGCTCTATTTTAGGCTTTCCACCTCTTCTATAGTCAAATGTCTCCATTTTCCTTCCTCTAATGACTCATCTAATGATAAATTGCCAAAGGAAACTCTCTTTAAAAATGTAACATTACAGCCTACACTTTCCATCATTCTCTTAACCTGATGGAATTTACCTTCCTTAATAATTATATATGCCTCATTATTTCCTAAATCTATAAAAGATGCACTCATGCATTTATATCCATCATCTAATACAATTCCATCTTGAAATTTTTTTATAAATGATTCATCATATTTTCCTTCATATTTTAAATAATATTTTTTATCTACATGGCTTTTAGGAGAAAGCAGCTTATGTGCTAAGGCTCCATCATTAGTAATTAATAATAAACCAACCGTATCAATATCTAATCTTCCAACAGGAAACAAATTTCTTTTTTTATAATCATTAATTAAATCTAATACAGTAGGCTTATTGAAATCATATGTCGCAGAAACATATCCATCTGGCTTATTAAGCATAATATAAATAAATTCTTCATATTTAATTTCTGAATCTAAGATATTAATCTCATCATTAAATTCATCAACCTTATAATCATCATCCTTAATTACATTACCATTAACTAAAACATAGCCCTTACGAATTAATTCCTTAACTTCCTTCCTAGAGCCATAATCCATATGTGCTAATAATTTATCTAAGCGCATCAACTCATCACCTCTTAAATGACTTTAAAAATAATTTATCCTCTTTACTTATTCTAAATGATTCATTCATCTTTTGAATAGATTTATTAATAGTAAAATCATCTAATTTAGAATTCTTTAAATATTCTATGCATAAATCTCTATATTTAATCATAAGCTCACATAAAAGCCAAGCTATAGCCATTTTAGTATAATAAAAATCATTATTAACCTCTTCAATGATTTTAAAAATATCATCAATATAATCATCTACTACATAATGAGATAATAGCATTATAATCGAAAATCTAATCTCAAATTCCTTTTTACTATTTTTATATTTATTAATTAAAGGATAAAAATATTCTCTATTCTTATCTATTATTTTAATATTCATTAATGAATCACAAAAAGCCCAATTATTAATAGTAGGCACTAGCCTATCTAATTCATTATATACTAATTTCTTGTCCTTTATAAATGATAAGGAATACATATGAATCATATTTTCCTCATGATAAATATGATTCATATTAAAGAATTCTAAATAAGAATTATCTTTAACAATTCCCTTTGCAATTTCCTTCATTTTAGGAGTTCTAACTCCTATCATATTATTAATATTTAATGAGCTATTAAATTTTTTATATTCTAAATCTATATTATTTAATAATTCTTCTCTAACATTCATATTTAAACCCAAAAAGAGGAAGAATTAATCTTCCTCATATCCATTAGGATTATTCTTTTGCCAATTCCAAGCATCTCTTGCCATATCATCAATATTATATTTAGCCTTAAATCCGATTTCTTCTTCAGCCTTTTTAGGAGTTGCATAATTTGCAGTTACATCTCCAGCTCTTCTTGGAGCAAATTCATACTTAATTGGCTTACCATAGGCCTTTTCAAAGGCATGTAGGACATCTAAAACTGATGAACCCTTGCCTGTACCTAAATTATAGGTAACAACACCCGGATTTTCCTCTAGCTTCTTAATTGCACAAACATGACCATATGCTAAATCACAAACATGGATATAATCTCTAATACAAGTACCATCCTCTGTTGGATAATCATTACCAAAAATATTTAAATGATCTCTCTTTCCAACCATAACCTGAGTAATATATGGAGCTAAATTATTAGGAATACCATTAGGGTCCTCACCCATTAATCCTGTAGGATGAGCTCCAATAGGATTAAAATATCTTAATATTGCGATATTGAATCTATTATCAGATACATATAAATCTCTTAAAATTTGCTCAATATATAATTTTGTAGTTCCATATGGATTAGTTGTACCACCAATAGGAGAATCCTCTGTTACAGGAACAACCTTAGGATCACCATAAACAGTCGCACTAGATGAGAACACAAAATTAAATACATTATGCTTTCTCATAGTTTCAAGCAATACTATAGCACCATAAATATTATTTTCATAATACTCTAAAGGCATTCTAACTGATTCACCAACTGCCTTTAATCCAGCAAAATTAATTACACAATCAATTTTATTTTCATCAAAAATTTGATCTAAAATTTTAGAATCTCTAATATCACCTAAATAGAATTTAGGCATCTTACCAGTAATTGTTTTAATTCTATCTAAAACAACCTTTTTTGAATTAGATAAATTATCAACAATAACAACCTCATATCCTCTATTTAATAATTCAACTACAGTGTGAGAACCAATATAACCAGTTCCACCAGTTACTAAAATATTCTTCATAAAATACCTCCACTAATCATATAAATTTTACCATATTAAGCTATATAAAACAAGAAAAGGAAGCTATAAGCTTCCCTTATCTATTCAGTTCTTAAAGCAACCACAGGGTCCTTCTTTGCAGCTGACTTAGCTGGCAATAGACCTGAAATTGCAGTTAATAGAATTGATGTTAATATCATAACTAACGCAGTTAATGGAGTTAAATTAGCAATCTTAGTTACAACACCACCACTTACAACATTAATCATAATATTTCCTAATATTTGTAATATGTAAGTTACAACTACACCAAAGATACCACTAATAGCACCAATAATGAAGGCCTCAGCGTTAAACAAATGACTAACGTCCTTCTTACGACCACCAAGTGATCTAATAACACCAATTTCCTTTACACGCTCCATTACGGATACATATGTAATAATTGCAATCATAACAGTTGATACAACAAGCGATAATGCAGTAAATGCAACTAAAGCGTATGTTACAATATTAATCATTGTATTAATTAAATTAATAATTAAACCAACTGTATCAGTATATTTAATCTCTTTTCTTTGATCAGCGGATAAAGTCTTAGTACCTGTTAGCTCTGTGAAATCCTCATTATAGGTATTGAATGTTACATCCTTAGCATTCTTACCCTCAATCTTATTCCATTCAGATAAGTAATCAGTTACCTTATCCTTAATTTCAAAATTAGTAGGATAAATATTTATACTATTAGGTAAATAAGTACCACCAAATGTTTTAACAAATATCTTCTTTTGAGATGATAAATTTAAAGCCTGCATAACCATTTCATCCATTGCTGCTTTAAATGCTTCCTTATATCCATCCTTAATAAAGAAGGCTAAACCATCAACAATTTTTCCAGTATCAAATGATGAAATTGATGAACCACCACCCATGAATAGGCCTGTTAAATTAGATGTTTGGTCATTTTCACCTACACTGATTGTATATTTATTATAATTTGCATCATAGCCTGGGTCAGTAGGACTTAAATTATTCTTTCCACTAAATGGCTCAATAGCACCAGTTGATTGATTAATTGATTCCCAGTAGCATTCTAATTCATAATTAATTAAGCTTCTAATTGAATCAGTCTTTAAATTACCACCATTCTTAGAAATGCTTTCTCTTACATATTTAGTCAAATCAGAATTAATATTCATTCTGATCATATCCTTTGCAGTTGCCTCACTAAATAGGAAGCCTGCTTTTAAAGCACCATATGATGTACCTTCCTTTAATTTTAAAATACCAGTAACCTTTAAATTTAATTTAGTACCAGAATCTGGCTCATGATAATCATAAACAAATGGTTTAATTTCACTATTATTCTTCTTAAATACAACATTATTTGGATACCATCTAAATGTCTTATTTAATAATTCTTCATATGTAAATCTTTCTTTAATAGAATCCTTATTTAATCTATAGCTCTTATTATTAGGATCAACATAAATTGGAGTATCCTTCTTTTCTTCAATCTCCTTGTTTGATTCATTAATAGCTGTATAAATCATATCAAAGAATTCTTCCTGAGAATAATATCCTAATTGTGCAAGCATTAAATCAGATACCATTCCATTGCTATCTAATACTAGCATAATTTCCTTATCGTTAGTTTTAGAATCCTTAGGGAAAGAACCTGCTACTAAATCATATTGACTTTCGATATATGTATTATTATCAAATGTAATAGATTGAGCAATAGGCTTAGTTAATGTTGTAATTAAATTAGAGTAAGTATCAACCTTACTTTCATCAATATTAACAGCCTTTAAGATATTAACTAATGATTTTGAATATGTAGAATTAATAGCATCTATTGATATAGCACCATCATATTGATGCTTTAAATCATAATTAGGATCCTTTGGATCATGTGAAACCTTATAATCAGCATAAACATTATAGTCAATATTCATACCATATCTCATTGAGATAGTATTATAATATTCCTTTGGCATAGATAATACATAGCTTACATAATCCTCATCAAATTCATTTTGGAAAGTTAAGGAATCTAATGCCTTTTGATTTTGAACTAAATATTCAATAATTGAATTAACATTAACCTTTCCTTCCTCTTTAATCTTTTTAGCAGCTTCAGTTTGAACCTGGAATGATGAGGAATTCATCAATGTATCATAATCAATACCACTCTTAGTTATTTGAATAGGGTTACCTGATAATAGGTCATCCTGAATTGATTCAATATAATCTCTAACTCCCTGTGATACTGCAAGTACGGCAGATACACCTATAATACCAATTGAACCAGCAATAATAACCATAATAGTTCTTTTTAATTTAGAATGTAGATTTCTAGCAGAAAGCTTGAATGCTGTCCATAAGCTCATCTTAGCTTTTTCTTTAGCATTCTTATTTTTATTGTAATCCTTTAAAGCCTTTTGATCATTTGGATCGATTAAAGCAATTTCCTTTTCTTCGTTTTCCTTTTCAGCTAATGCTAAAGCATTAACCTCATTTATTTCCTCTTCCTCAGTAAATGGATTAGAATCATTTTGTAATTCACCATCTAATAATCTTACAATTCTTGTTGAATATTTTTCTGCAAGCTCAGGATTATGAGTAACCATGATAACTAATTTTTCATTAGCTATTTCCTTAATCAAATCCATTATTTGAACAGATGTAACTGTATCTAAGGCTCCTGTAGGCTCATCAGCCAATAGGATTTCAGGCTCATTTACTAAAGCACGTGCGATTGCAACTCTTTGACATTGACCACCTGATAGCTGGTTAGGCTTTTTATGATATTGTCCTGCAAGACCAACCTTATCTAAGGCCTTCTTTGCTTTTTCAATTCTTTCAGCCTTACTGATACCAGAAATAGTAAGGGCAAGTTCAACATTTCCTAATATTGTTTGGTGAGGAATCAAATTATAGCTTTGGAAAATAAAACCAATTCTATGATTTCTATAAACATCCCAGTCTCTATCATTAAATTCTTTAGTTGATCTACCATTAATAAATAAATCACCCTCGGTATATTTATCTAGACCACCAATAATATTAAGCATAGTTGTTTTACCACAACCAGATGGACCTAATATAGATACAAATTCATTCTTTCTAAATGATAAATCAATACCCTTTAGCGCATGTACCTTTGTATCGGCAACTAAATAGTCTTTTTTGATATTTTTTAATCTTAGCATACCAATACCTCCTAAAACACGTATCAAAAAAATTTTACAACACTTTTTACACAAAAAAAAGGAAAAATTAACATAATAAAACAAAAAAGGTCAAGTATTTAAGCTTGACCTAAATTTTTATTAGAAATCTTCATCCTCATCATTGTCTGTCTTAACTTGAGATTCTTCACAGATTCTCATTTCAGTGTCAGCATCGAATAGATGGCAATGGTTCATATCGAACCATAACTTTAATGGTTGACCTGGAGCTAAATCATCTCTTGATGGTACAGCTGCGATAATAGGATCGCCATCAACGTCTGTATAGATATTTGTTTCAGCACCTAATAATTCTGAAATTTCTACTGTAATATCTACAGAAGCGTTAGCCCATACTGTCTTCATTAATTCATTTTGCTCATCATAAATATCCTCTGGACGAATACCAAAGATAATATCTCTGTTTTCATAACCCTTTTCACGAGCTACCTTTAGCTTAGATTCAGGAATACGAATCTTATAGTTACCCTTAGATGAAATGAATTCACCATTGTCCTTTAATTCACCACGAATGAAGTTCATTGGAGGTGTACCAATGAATCCACCAACGAATACGTTAGCTGGAGCATCATAAACCTCTCTTGGAGAACCAACCTGTTGGATACGTCCATCTCTCATAACTACGATTCTTGATGCCATTGTCATAGCTTCAATTTGGTCATGTGTTACATAGATTGTTGTACAACCTAATTCTCTATGTAATTTAGTTAACTCACCACGCATTGTTACACGTAGCTTAGCATCTAGATTTGATAATGGTTCATCTAGTAAGAATACATCTGACTGTTGAACGATAGCACGACCTAGTGCAACTCTTTGACATTGACCACCTGATAATTGTCTTGGATATCTTTGTAAGAATGCTTCAAGACCTAAAATCTTAGCTGCACGGTCAACTCTTTGAGCGATTTCTTCTCTTGGCATACGACGTAATTGTAAACCGAATGCCATATTATTAAATACTGTCATATGAGGGTATAGGGCATAGCTCTGGAATACCATCGCGATACCACGATCCTTAGGGCTTACATTGTTCATAAGCTTATCATTGATTTTGAACTCGCCTGATGAAATATCCTCTAGACCAGCAATCATACGTAATGTTGTTGATTTACCACATCCTGATGGACCTACGAAAATAATGAACTCTTGGTCATCAATATGTAAGTTGAAGTCGAATACGGCTTGAACTCCGTTAGGATAAATTTTGTTAATGTTAATTAAATCTAATACTGCCATAATTTAATTTCCTCCTAGCTGTACAAATTAATTATAATCAAATGAAAACTAATTTTATATGTGCAAAATGCACAAAAAGTATTTTTTGAGCAAACTTTCCTAAAATTTGCGTAATTTTAAGCATAATTATTTAGTAGAAATTAACATATATAAAATATATGCGTCCTTAAAGCTTCTTAAATCAAAGCCAGATTCTGCTTTTAATTTATCTAGCTTATACATCATAGTATTTCTATGAATAAACATCGATTTAGATGCTAAAGAAACATTTAAATCATATTTTACAAATTCCTTAATAAACTCTTCACTAATATTAGTTGATTTTAAAATATAATTTAATATTTCAGATTGAAAATTAATTCTAGGATTAGATAATAAAGCCTCCTTTAGTGTATAAACACCAGGCTTTAGGCTATCTAAAAGCTTTATAGCAATCTTTTCCTCCTCAATTAATCTATCCTCTTCCTTATCACTAGATATATATGCATAAATACTAGTCATAAAGCTATTTTCAAAGGCATAAATAATATCCTTTAATTCTTGATTATTTTCATAATTGAGATAAGCAATATAGTCATTACCTACTATTTTTACATTAAGCTTACTTAAAACTAATTGCTTAAAAATATCAGTTATTTCATTTTCATATTCTTTACAATTCTTAATGATTATAAATTTCATATTATCACCTAAAATATTTGATATTCATCATCATTTGAATTATCTTTATCATTTTCTTTATTATTATCTAAATCCTTAACCTCTGCATCAATAGAATCATCTTTTCTAAATTCATTTGGATCAGGTCTAAATTGTCTAGGTATATCCTCATCGAATTTATTAACTGTCTGGAATGCCTCAGGATTAACAGTTACAGGAAGCTCCTGAACTAAATCAGTTCCACTAATTCTATCTACAATGCCTCTTCCTGAAATTAATATAATGATACCTGAAATAAGAATAACAACTACGCTAATAAATGTATATGACAATACATAAAATAGCCATGTACCAACAATTTCTCTTACAAGAATTCTCTTTAAGCTAGGCTTTATATCACCAGTATGATTAATAACCCTAACCTTAGCAATCATTCTACCTACAGTTTGCTTATCCCAAAACTTTGGTAATAAAACTAAATATAATAAAATACCAACAATAAATACACTATCTACTACTAAATAGAAAATTATAGAGAAATTATTATATTCATTTAATGCTAATATATATGAATCCCTATATCCACCCTGATATACAGCATATAGCATATAGTTAGTTAAAAATTCACTTCTAGCTGCTGAAAAAGCATTATAATTAAATCCGATTGCAATAAATATTAAGGCAGATATACCTGCTACAAACAATCCTAAAATTAAGCCATCAATAATAAATGCTAATAATCTTTGCATCGCTGTAGCCTTATTATATAACTTTAGCAATTATATCACTCCCTCATTAATAATAATTATACTTTAAAATTAATAATTAGTCTAATAATTACTTTTTACTTCTAATCATTTCTATTACTTCACTAACCTCTAATCCCATTAAAGGTAAATCTAAATCAGAATCAACAGAAATACAAATACTATTAACATTATCTACTGCCTTTTCTATCATAGCCTCATAATCAAATGCTTTTTCATAAGCTTCAGCCTTATCAATCTTTGGTGCTGTTGCAGGAGCCTTAGGCACATAAACAGTACAGCAATCCTCAAAAGGCTTTATAGATAAATCATAGCAATCTATTTTTTTAGAAATGTTAATAATATCTAATTTATCATAGGTACAAAGTGGTCTTAAAATAGGATAATTTGTAACTGAATTAATTGTATTCATGCTTCTTAATGTTTGAGATGCAACCTGACCTACTGACTCACCATTAATTATGCATAAGCAATTTCTCTTTAATGCTAATTTAGTAGCGATTCTATACATCATTCTTCTCATAATAGTAATATTATATGATTCAGGTACATTATCTAATAATGCCATATGAATTTCTTTAAATGGAATGAAATGAACATTAATTTTATTATTAGGTGCGTATTTAGCCATCTTCTTAACCAAATCAACAACCTTTTGTGCTGACTCAATAGATGTAAGTGGAGTTGATTCAAAATGAATACATTCAATTTCAACACCCTGCTTCATAGCTAAATAGCCTGCAACAGGAGAATCAATACCACCTGATAGCATTAATAAGCCCTTGCCTAGAGTACCAACAGGATATCCTCCCATTGCTCTAATATTAGTGTTATATAAATAACAAGCATCATTCCTTAATTCAATATTTAATTCTATATCAGGATTATGAACATCAACCTTTAATAATTTATGATTAGCTAAAACATAGCCTGATACAGCCTTAGTTATTTCCATAGAACGTAATGCATAATTCTTATCAGTTCTTCTTGTGTTTACCTTAAATGCTTTTATAGTATCATTAACTACTTCCTTCATAAGCTTTAAGGCTGTTTCCTTTATTACATTAATGTCCTTATCGCATTTACATACAAATGAATATGATGAAATACCAGAAACATAATTTAATCTTTTAATTACCTCTTCTTGATTTTCATCTAATAAATGAATATATATTCTATCATGCTGATAATCTATTTCAACATTTAAGCCTTCCATTTTAGAAGCTACAAGCTTATGTAAAGCTTTAATAAATTCCTTTTGATTTTTTCCTTTTAATGTTAAATCTCCAAAGCGAACTAATATTCTATCATATATCATAATAATAGCCTCCATTTCAAACGATAAAATTATAGCACAATAAAATTTAAAAAGCCATCTACAATTTAATCGTAGATGGCCTAAATTTAATTATGATTCATTTGACATGAGCAAGATGATTTTTCTTCATCTAATTCATTTCTAATGTTGTCTAATACTTTATTAAATTTTTTACCCTTACTGCATGCTGCACACTCGCCTGTTGGAATATGATGCTTTCTTTTATATACATAAGCTAATATATTTCCTAAGACAATTGCTACTGCAGCAATAATGATTAAAATTTCATAAAATTCCATTAACAACCACACTCTTTTGCGTTTTTATATTTATTAAAGAAATATACTCCAAAGCCACAGCATACTGCTAAAGCTAAAATAATGAATGTCATCCACCAAATGCTTAGCATTAAATAAATTGCAGATGAAACAATATATGATGTTGCAATCCAGAATAGAATAGTACCCCAGAACTTCTTCTTTGATACTAATTCACCCTTTGCTGTTGCAACCGCTGCAAAGCATGGAATTGTAGTCATATTAAATACAATAAATGCAATTAATACAGACCAGCCAGTTAAGCCGTTACCACTAATGCCTGTAGCCTTTGCAGTAACTACTGCAGGCTTTAAGCCTTCCTCATCAGCAGCCATTTGATATAAATCTAAATATGAATCAACATCATTTAAATCCTTAGTTGAAATACCTTGAGCTAATACTGAGAATGTTGCAATTACATTTTCCTTAGCAATTAAGCCTGTAATTGCAGATACACCATATACCCAACCATTTTCATTTAATTGAGAACCAAATCCAAGTGGAGTAAATAAAGGTGTAATTAATTTACCTAATCCAGCTAAAATTGAATCAGATGAATCATTATAGCTGCTATCTTTAACTACTTCCTTATATGATTCTAAAGCTAATGTAAATACATCCTCGATTACATCCTTATATAATGGATCTAATTCACTATCCTCATTTAAAGAATAGTCAGTAACTAGTGTTGCAAGGTCTACTGTAACCTCACCATCTTCAACATATTCCTCATTGATTAATAAAATCTTATCAGCGTTACCTTCTTTATATTCTTCAAATACCTCATCAGCTATATCATTAGGATTTGCCTGCTCGATATATTTCCAATCAAATGTAAATGATTGCAAGAACCAAATAACAATTGTTGAAGCTAAAATAATTGTAAATGCCTTTTTAACATAGCCCTTTAGCTTATCCCATAAATGGATCATTAAAGCCTTTGGCTGAGGTAGGTGATATGTAGGTAATTCCATAATGAATGGGCTACTCTTACCTCTCATAACAGTCTTCTTCATTAAAATAATAGTAACTATAGCTGTAATGATACCAACTAAATACATTGAATAAGTAATTAAATCAACATTAGGGAAAGAAAATAATTCACAGATACAACCAGCAATAGCTGTTAAAATAGGAAGCTTTGCTCCACATGAGAAGAATGGAATTACTCTAATAGTTGCAATTCTTTCTTCTTCATCTGCTAATGTTCTTGTATTAATCATGGCAGGTACTGAACAACCAAATCCCATAATCATAGGAAGGAATGCTCTACCTGATAAGCCAAATTTTCTAAATAATCTATCTAATATGAAAGCAATTCTTGCCATATATCCAGTATCTTCTAAAATTGAGAAGAATAGGAATAATAATAGAATTTGTGGTACGAATGATAATACTGCAAATACACCTGCTAAAATACCATCAACAATTAAACCAGATACCCAAGCTGGTGCGCCAGATAACCATCCTGCAACAACACCTGAGAACCAATCAGTTGTATTTATTACAAAGCTTTGTAAAATTACACCTAAAGAATTTATACCACCATCAGTCCAGAATAATCCTTCGTAGATTGAACCTTCAAATGAAGGTGAAACATTTTCAAATAATCCACCAAAATAGAATAAATTTTCTGAGAATGTGAAATGGAATACTAAGAATAATATTACTAAGAAAATAGGAATACCAACCCATTTATGAGTTAATACCTTATCAATCTTATATGATTTATTCTCAGCCTTCTTATCTGTTTGAGCCTTTACCTTATTAACAGAATAATGATTAACTATATAATTATATCTACCATCAGCAATTAATGCCTCTAGGTCATTACCAAATACTGGATCATTAAATGTCTTTTTATATTCCTTAACCATATTACTAATCTTTTCAGAATGAGATTCCTCAATGAAATCTCCTTCAATGAATTTAATAGCATGATATAAAGGAGATGGAACATTTTCCTCTTCCATGCATTTAGTGATTTCTAAAATGAAATCATTAATTTTAGTTTCAGATAATACAGTGAATCCCTTTCTAGGAGTCAAGGATGCTTGATATGCAGCCTCCATTAATTCCTCAAGGTTTTCACCCTTTTGAGCTGAAATAGGAATTACAGGAACACCTATTGCCTTTTCTAAGCCCTTAATATCGATGTTGTCTCCATTTTTTCTTACAACATCCATCATATTTAGTGCTATAACTACAGGAACATCCATTTCTAGAATTTGTGTAGTTAAATATAAGTTTCTCTCTAAATTTGTAGCATCGATGATATTGATTACACAATCAGGCTTATCATCAACTATAAATCTTCTTGAAATAACCTCTTCTGGAGTATATGGAGATAATGAATAAATACCAGGTAAATCAACTATAGAAATTAATTCATCTAGCTTTTTATAATCTCCTTCTCTTTTTTCAACTGTGACTCCAGGCCAGTTACCAACATGTGCATTTGAACCTGTTAATGCATTATATAATGTTGTCTTACCACAGTTAGGATTACCAGCTAACGCAAAATGCTTCATTATTTATTATCCTCCATATCCATAATGCAAAGGACTAAATCAGCTTCACATTTTCTTAATGTTAGCTCATATCCTCTTAATGTAATTTCAATAGGATCACCAAGTGGTGCTTTTTTTCTTAGCATAACATCCGCACCAGGAGTGATACCCATATCGAATAGTCTTCTTCTAACTCTTCCTTCGCCATTAACGAATTTGACAGTTCCAGATTCGCTAATTTTGAACTCACTCAATTTCTTTTCCAATTTAACTCCTCCCCAACAGCCTTAATTTGTTAGTTAAGGCTAACTAACTGTATTGTACTACTTATTTTTTGCAAGTGCAAGAGAAATTTCAAACTTTTTGTAAAATTTTATACCAAATTAAATTGTGTACAATCAATAATATTTGTTATATAATATGAATGGAGGTTTATTTTATGACAAATTACGAAGAATTATTAACTATCGCACCATCATTAGTAAGCGATAATGATATAACAACATTATCTAATATTTCTGCTCTATTAAATATGTATATGGATAATATAAATTGGGTTGGATTTTATATTTTAAAGAATAATGAATTAATCCTTGGACCATTCCAAGGGAAGCCTGCATGCACTAATATTAAGGTTGGTAAGGGTGTATGTGGTACATGCATAGAAAAAAAGGAAACTATAATAGTGAAAAATGTTCACGAATTTAAAGGACATATAGCCTGTGATTCTGCTTCTAATAGTGAAATATGTATTCCACTATATGATAAATCAAATAATTTATATGGATTATTAGATATAGATTCTCCTATTCTAAATAGATTTGATGATATAGATAAAATGAATCTAGAAAAAATATGTGAAATATTAAATAAAGGATTAAATGGTAATTTATAATGACAATACTTGAAAGAGCTAATTATGCAAAGGAATTAAAGGCTACTGGTAAATGCAATTGTGCACAAGCAGTAATAAATGCTTTATATGATTTAACTGATTTAGATTTAAATACTTTAATGGCTACTACCTCTGGCTTCGCAGTTGGAATGGGCACAATGGAGGCTACATGTGGTGCTTTAATTGGAGCGAATATTATATTAGGATTATTAGTTAAAAATGGAACAGTTAAATATTCTAAAATATTATTAAATAGATTTAAGGAATTATCTAAAGCTACTATTTGTAAGGTAATAAAGGGTGTTGAAACAGGTACTGTTTTAACAGCATGTGATATGTGCTGCTATAACGCAGTAATCGCGTTTTTTGATACATTGGCAATTATAAACCAATAATTATATTAAAATATAAAAATAATAATTGACACTAATCAATAGCTTTGATATAATTTTAGGGCGTGGGTAAAAGGCAGCAGTCCAATCTCACTAGTAAATATCTTAAAGCCGAATGGTTTAGTTAGTAATCTTCGTTGCCTACAGGTGAAAGCTTAGTTTAAGATATCCTAATGATTTGGTCCAGTACATTTATCCCCAATAAAATATTATATTTATA
>Ga0247610_10004954_pt1 | contig 14122 bp, 12 predicted proteins | sample 174DNAGHGhighgp2_FD_193483 | JGI IMG/M metagenome (GOLD analysis project Ga0247610, IMG submission 193483) | Sheep rumen microbial communities from Palmerston North, Manawatu-Wanganui, New Zealand - 1742 DNA GHGhigh gp2 | ecosystem: Host-associated > Mammals > Digestive system > Stomach > Rumen... | reverse complement strand
GCAAGAGTAACGGCTTAACTACAGCCCGTAGGGCGAGTGAAGCGATAACTTCTTAACTTCTTAACTACAAGGATGTTGAGCAAATGCGAAACTTGAATTCTTAATTCTTAATTATTCGACTTTGCTCATCGGTCGTCATAATGCACAATGCATAATTGGGCTGGCGCGAAGCTGTGTTTTAGGCGGTGCTCATCACATGTTTTATCAAGGGTTATCAATCGTCTGACAGCTGTGTGACTATTGTCTAACAGTTGTGTGACGATTGTGCAACAGCTGTGAGACAATTAGCAGACAGCTGTGTGACGATCAGCAGACGGCCGTGTGTCAATCAGCAGACGGCCGTGTGTCAATCAGCAGACGGCCGTGTGTTAAGTTGAGAATATAGGTCGATTGAATATTAGGAAAGGGCTCACAGACTACTCCTCCATAAGCGGACAAGTCCATAGAGTGCATATTTCTGTTTCCAAAACAACTTTTTCTCACATTTTTGTTACCCTTCCAATTCTTTTCACTAACTTTGCCACCGAAAACAACAAATCAATTTCAATAATAACCATTTAATCAACATATAGCCTATGACATAACAACGAATAATGGGGAGACAGTCGCAACAGGATGCGACGCTCCCAAGGGACAAAAAGCAAACATATTAACAAACTCTATTTTATTAACAAAACGGAGAAGCGCGCTGAAGTCCCGTTCGTAGTCTTAATAACTTGAGCTTTCTGCTCTTGTTCTCTCAATTCGAATACCGCCAAAATTCACACCGAGAGCAAGCAGTTTAGGAAGTTCACGTCCGATGGGCGTGAACTGTTCTTGCTTGTTTGGTGTAAGGCATACTTGGCGGTAGCCCGAATTGAGAATAAGCACTGAATGGTCTCACGCCTTTTTCGTTTCTTACATAATTAAAAACATGAAATTAAGACAACTACTTAATTCATTCTTTGCTTTAATGTTGATGGGATTAGTTGTTCCTAATATAGCAAAGGCGCAGTACTGTCTATCGTACAATGAAGCAGAATTTCTAAGCCTTCCTACTCCACCATATAATGGTTACATAGCAAGTGCTTTATGGAATGTTAATAATGACAACCTCACCTTTGATAAACATGATGAGGCAGGAGCAATTATATATCCCAATCATTATTATGAGGGTTCTTCTCTCGTTACCTGTAATTATAGATATGAGTACTATAGGAACGACCGTATGCAAACAGGAACGGGCGTTGCTTCCTATGTCATCACCTTCAAAAGTAACAAAGCAACATTAAGCAAGAATGAGATTACACTGTTGGTAGGTAAAACGGAAAAACTGACCTACACACTTGAACGATCGTATGGTTCCGCTTATGGAAGCCCAAAGATGACATGGGAATCCAGTAGAGAGAGCGTTGCGGAAGTAGACAAGAATGGTAAGGTGAAAGCCATTAGCCCTGGAACAACAACTATCACATTCGACCCTGTTGTAGGACCTCCAGTATATTGTGAGGTAACTGTGGTTAGCAATCCACCAACAGCCATATCTGTAAATCCAGAGCGGCTTTTACTTCAAGAAGGGAAAAAGGGAAGTTTCACTTACCAGCTAACTCCTGAAGATGCATATACACAAATTACTTGGGAATCATCCAATGAAAGTGTTGCAAAAGTTAGTTCTGACGGCATTGTTTCGGCTGTAAGTCAAGGAACTGCACAAATAACAGCAACTACAAGTAACGGACTATCTGCATACGGTACGGTCGAAGTAACACCACTTCCACAACACGTGTCACTAACAAGTAGTCAACAAACAACTATTGGTTATTTGTTCAAATTAGAACCAACACTTACACCGTCAAATGCTACTACAATTTTCAAATGGGAAACAGCAGACGCAGAAATAGCTACTGTTGACAATATGGGAAAAGTGAGGGGGAAAACTGCTGGCACAACTACAATTACTGTTACAACGGAGAATGGTAAAACTGCAACTTGTACAGTAACTGTTAAATCTCCTTCAGAGGGCATGGATTATCGCAATGCTGAAGTCCGTCTCAAAACCATAAAGAGCCTTATCAATAAATCGTTGTCCAACCTTTAAAAGTAATTATTATGGAAACGAATATATGTTATAAATATTGCTACTCTGTTTGTGTCATCATATTATGTTTGTCTGCGCTTTCATGTAAAAAGGATTCTTTAGATATTCCTATTTCCAATCCTGAGGAGCCATCAAATCCGGAAGTCATAGAAAAAGAGCTCCAAGGAGCTACAATCGAATGGGGGCTGTCACGTGACAAAATTATCTCTTACATGGATGGCTATGATCAAGTAAGAGGAACTGGTAGCGATATGTTACAGTTCACAACATCCAAAAGTAAACAGAGCATATCATATCAACTTCACAATGGATTGTTGATTGCAACAGTTGTTATGATACCAGTTACATCATCTGAGATCGATTTGCAGTCTATGCTTTTAGGCTTCACTTACGTTGGAGAACTAAGTGGAAGTAAAATCTATGAAAATGTAGAAAAAAACACAATGGCAGCAATCTGCCAACCTGCAAATATAGACAGCACTTATGATGCGATATGTTTTGCACCTATTTCATCTGATGCATATGAAAAAGTTGAACCAATAACAGTAACAATAAGCAAAGATGCTGAACCCGAAACATTATCTTGCACTTTATATGGAAATGTATCGGGTATTGACAAAGAAGTAGAAGTAGGTTTTATTTATAGTTCCCAAGCCACTCCCTCTGAAAGCATTGGGAAAAATGTGAAAACATCATCCACGGGGAATTTCTCTTTGACATTGAAAGGAATTCTTGATGACCAGACCTATTATTACAGAGCTTATGCAATAGTGGATGATATTTATTATCTCAGTGATGTAAAGGAATTTACAACTGATCAGTTAACATACGAATTAGATGGCGTGACATTCAAATTTGTTAAAGTAGAAGGTGGTGATATGCCGCCATTCAGCATTATGGAAACTGAATATCCATGTGTAGGCTCTCATACTGTAAAGATTAATGGTTTTGACTTTCTTTCTATTGACGGTGGATATGGTAACGACAATGGTATAGTAGAAGAAACTGAATTTCGGTCATTCTGGTATAGAATTAAAAGTTCTCTTGGACTGCCAATCCGATTACCACATAGAACTGAATGGGTGTATGCTGCACAAGGTGGAGCAAAAAGTCATGGCTACCTTTATAGTGGTAGTGATGAGATAGATAATGTAGCATGGTATAAGGGTAACAGTGATGGTGGTAGTCATCCAGTAGCGAAGAAAATGCCCAATGAACTAGGCCTCTATGATATGTCTGGAAATTATGCTGAACTTTGTTTCTTTGAGGGTAATTTGAATGGAACCTCTGTAGATACAACAGATATTAATGGACCATGTTGTGGTGGTAGCTGGAAAAATGCCGCTGGTGACTGTAAAGTCACCAGTTGGGAAGAAGGAAAAACGAGTGGATATATTTCCGGGACTAAACTTCACGAGAAGTATGGCTTTGATAGCTCATACATAGGACTTCGTTTTGTTTATTCAAGAGAGGAAAAATAAATTCAAACATCAACACGTATAGGGATGAATTGAACGACAATCCCAAAGTAATATACACATTGCTTTATGCTTTATTCAAACAAGATTGGCGTTAAGCTTTAATAACAGATTTAAGAGAAGTGCTCTGCCAACAGCGGAGCACTTATTCTACTGCTACAAAACTGATATAAAGCAATTCCATCCTTTCGCTCCATAGAACGAAAAAACGCCAAGTCCATCATTATCTTATGATGTCTCGGCGGATACTTGTCTGAGGGGAAAGGATGGGGAACTAATCCTTTTCGGGTCGCTTAATCCAGTTCTCGACTCTTAGACCTGGTATGCGGCTGAAGTGTCTGACGTTACCAGTGACGAAGATGAGATCCTCATGCAGAGCGGTTGCGCCGATAAGCAGGTCCATGCTGTCAATGCGCAGCCCAGTGCGCTCCAGTTGCCAACGTATGTCGCCATACTCGCGCATACAGTGACTAGTAGAGTAATGCTCGAAGAGGTTTTGAATCTCTATCACGTCGTCGAAGTGCTCCTTGCGGCCCGACTTATAGGCACCGAAATAGAGCTCGCCGATGGTGAGGTCGGAAATCTTGCACTCGCTAACACCTACGTGGCGGATGTGCTCCACAACGGCGGGCTCTTGCTTGATGAGTGCGATGCAGACGCAAGTATCCAGCAGATAGGTTCCTCGTGTCATCATGACTTACCAGGTTTCAACGGTTCGTGAATTATCGCGGCTGCTGCGCAAATCTTCAGCTATCTCCATTGCGGTGCCTTCGCCGCCCCAGTCCTTATGGAACTTGGCCAGCGCGGCATCGAGCATGTCGTCGTCCATCGTGGCCCAAGCGCCGGCGATGTCGTCGGCGTCATGCTTTTTGGCCAACTCGTCCTCGTCATCATAAGCGGCAGGATAGAGGCGCACGCTGTCGATGAGCATTGTTACTAGTTCCAGTTTCTGGCTATTGTCCATGTCCTTAACCAGCCCCCAGTAGTGTGTGATGGGGCGCATGGTGCGCTGTCTTCTTCTCACAGTAGCATCCATAATCGTCGTTTGTTACGTTTCTGCGTGCAAAGTTACAACTTTTATTTCATATAATATGCAATAGCACGAAAATAGTGATTAGTTTTAACAAAAAGGATTCAGGAAGTACTCCCTTATTCTTAGCACTTACAAGCTTTTGATTGCAGAAATCATATCTTGAGGGAGTGAGAAGCGGAGGTCGTTGCTCTGAACGGTGATGGAAGCGAGGAAATGAGGCAGCTCGCGCGCATAGATTTCCTTCATGCGGTTGTTGGTGTTATTGGCGTGAGTACAAGAATAGGTTGTGTTTGCGAGGCGGTCGGCCAGTTTTACAAAGGGCGCATAAGGAGTCTCTCGGATTCCCTGATAGTACTTCTCCCCTGCCCTTTCTTCACGAGTGCGGCCTTTGTCGTTTGTCAGCGCATAGACTATCTCGGTGGCTATAAGAGCCTGACTGTCTGACATCAGCTGACGGGCAAGACGCATCACATCGTTATACGTGAGACGCGCATCCTCTATGCTGTCGTGATAGTATGCGCCGAAGAAAAGAGGCAGGATATCTTCCTCAGAAGCACAGACTTCCGCGCCATACTTATAGACCGAACTGGCTACCATATCCAAATGCAGACCGTACGGATGAATGTGGTCGTATTTCTGGTTCACGCTGTCATGTAAAGCATGTGCGTCATGCTTTATCTTCTCAATAGTTGTTGAGAGTCGTTCTATAGAGGATTGGAAGTCCATTGTAATTTCTAATGGTAAATGTAAAATGGTCAATGTTCAATGGTCAATGGTCAATGTTCAATGGTCAATGGTCAATATTCAATAGAAAGCATTTATCCCCTGCGGGGTGCAGGGGATAAATGATGGTTATCAAACGGGAATCTTATCAACACGTGCCTGATGTCGTCCGCCCTCGAATTCTGTTGAGAAGAACTCATCGAGGCAGGCGGCTGTGGTGGCTTCGTCGATGAAGCGTCCCGGGAAGACGATGACGTTTGCGTTGTTGTGCTGACGGATGAGATGTGCTATCTCGGGTCGCCAGACAAGTCCGGCACGGATGCTCTGATGCTTGTTCAGAGTCATCGATATGCCTTCGCCACTGCCGCATACGGCAATTCCGGGATATACCTCACCAGCTTCTATGCCGCGTGCCAAGGCGTGACCGAAATCGCTGTAGTCGCATGAGTCTTCCGAGTAAGTGCCGTAGTCCTTATATGTGTAGCCCTTTTCCTGAAGATAGGAAATAATGAATTGTTTGATAGCATAGCCAGCATGGTCGCTGGCTATGCCTATTGTCTTGACTTCCATATTAAAGGATGGCCTTTACTTGCTTATACACATTCTCTGCGGTGAAGCCGAGCTTCTCGTCGAGCACCTTGTAGGGAGCGGAGAAGCCGAAGCTCTGGAGACCCCATACGCTGCCGTCGGCACCGACGAGACCTTCGAGGTTCACGGGCAGACCGGCGGTGAGACCGAACTTCTTGACACCTGCGGGCAGGATAGCCTGCTGGTAGTCTTTCGGCTGACTGCGGAAGAGGCCCTCGGAAGGAACGCTGACGATGCGAACCTTAACGCCGTCCTTGCGCAGGAGCTCGGCACCGGCAACGAGTGTGCTAACCTCGGAACCGCTGGCGAGAAGGATAACATCAGGATTCTCATCGGAACCGGCAACGATGTATGCACCGCGCTCAGCCTGCTTGTAATCGTTGCCTGCGGGCAGGTCTGCGATATTCTGACGGCTGAGAATGAGGGCGGTCGGAGTGCAGGTGTTCTCCATTGCGAGACGCCAAGCCTCGGTGGTCTCTTCTGCATCTGCAGGACGGAGCACGAGGGTGGAGTTCTTGCCGTGGTGGTTCTTCAGTTTCTCCATGAGACGGATCTGTGCCTCCTGCTCTACGGGCTCGTGAGTAGGTCCGTCCTCACCAACGCGGAATGCGTCGTGCGTCCAGATGAACTTCACAGGCAGTTCCATCAAAGCAGCCATACGAACAGCGGGCTTCATGTAGTCGGAGAATACGAAGAAGGTGCCGCAAGCGGGGATTACACCTCCGTGAAGTGCCATTCCAATGCAGCAGCAAGCCATAGTCAGCTCGGCTACACCAGCCTGGAAGAAGGCACCGCTGAAGTCGCCGGCCTTGAGGGCGTGGGTCTTCTTCAGGAAGCCGTCGGTCTTATCGGAGTTGCTGAGGTCGGCAGAGGCGCAGATCATGTTGGGCACCTGCTCTGCGAGAACACTCAGTACGGCAGCACTGGCATTACGTGTGGCGTCACCGCTCTTCTGCTGAACCTTGGTCCAGTCAATCTTCGGAGCCTTGCCGCTGAACCACTCAGCCTGTGCAGCAGCCTTCTCGGGATTTGCAGTAGCCCAAGCAGCCTCTTCAGCCTTGCGCTTAGCAGCGATGGCCTTCAGCTCTTCGGCACGACGGGCATAGAGTTCCTTCACATCGTCGAAGATAACGAACGGATTCTCGGGGTTGCCGCCGAGGTGATTGATGGTGTTCACGAATGCGTTGCCGCCGAGAGGTGCTCCGTGAGTCTTGCAGTTAGCTTCGTAGCTTGAACCGTCCTCCTTCAGAGCGCCCTTACCCATGATGGTCTTACCGATGATGAGAGCGGGCTTGCCCTTAACGGCCTTTGCCTTCTCGATGGCCTCGCGAATCTGAGCTGCATCGTTTCCGCAGATCTCAAACACTTCCCAACCGAGAGCGCGATACTTGGCAGCGGTGTCCTCGTTCATCACGACCTTGGTCTCTGTGGAGAGCTGGATGTCGTTGCTGTCGTAGAACATAACGACATTGTCAAGACCGAGGATACCTGCGATGCGGGCAGCACCCTGAGAGATTTCCTCCTGTACACCGCCGTCGGAGATGTAGATGTAGATGGTCTCTTTCTCAAAAGTCGGGTTGCCAGTGTGGGCAGCGAGGAACTTTGCAGCGATGGCGGCACCGATACCGAAAGTGTGACCCTGTCCGAGCGGGCCGCTGGTGTTCTCAATGCCACGCTGGATGTCGGCCTCAGGATGACCGGGTGTGGGAGAGCCCCACTGACGGAGCTGCTGCAGCTCATCGAGACTGAATTTGCCGATAAGAGCCAGCTGGCTGTAAAGCATAGGAGCCATGTGACCGGGATCAAGGAAGAAACGGTCGCGGCCAACCCATGCGGGATCAGCGGGATCATAGTTGAGGTATTCGCTATAAAGCACGTTGATGAAATCAGCACCACCCATAGCACCGCCGGGGTGACCGCTCTTTGCTTTCTCTACCATTGAAGCAGCGAGGATACGGATATTATCCGCTGCATGGTTTAAAACTTTGATGTCGTTCATAATTGAGGTTAATTTATTGGGTTAATAATTAGATTTTGGAAGTTAAAGGGACGATACTTATCCTAATGGACAATTAACAGGCCTTGAAGCTCATGTCAAGTCCCTTAACACTATGAGTCAATGCTCCGACGGAGATAAAGTCAACGCCTGCCTCGGCATAATCGCGCAGGGTATCTATCGTTATGCCTCCGCTGGACTCTGTCTCATAGCGGCCTGCAATGAGCTCCACAGCTTTCTTCGTGTCAGAGACCGAGAAGTTGTCGAGCATTATGCGGTTTACGCCACCTACGGCAAGCACGCGATTCAATTCATCGAAGTTGCGGACCTCAATCTCAATCTTAAGGTCCTTACCCTTAGCCTTGAGATACTCGTGGCAACGGCTGATGGCGTTCTCAATGCCTCCGGCAAAATCCACGTGGTTATCTTTCAGAAGAATCATGTCAAAGAGACCGATACGGTGGTTCACGCCTCCGCCGATCTTCACGGCCGCCTTCTCCAGCATACGCATACCGGGAGTGGTCTTGCGTGTGTCAAGAACACGGGTGTGAGTACCTTTCAGACGTTCCACATATTTACTGGTCATGGTTGCGATGCCGCTCATGCGCTGCATGATGTTAAGCATAAGGCGTTCTGTCTGCAGGAGGCTCTGCACCTTACCACTCACAACCATCGCGATGTCGCCAGGCTTCACATGGGCTCCGTCTTGAATGAATACCTCGACTTGCATTTCAGGGTCGAAGCGGCGGAACACCTCCTTGGCCACCTCTATGCCGGCAAGGATGCCTTCTTCCTTAATAAGCAACTTACTCTTGCCCATAGCGTCTGCCGGGATGCAGCAGAGCGTTGTATGATCTCCATCACCTATATCCTCGGCAAAGGCGAGGTCAATAAGGCGGTCGTTTAATTCTTGTTCTGTTAGCATGATAGTTATTTTTCGTTATTTAGAACTTAATTATGAATTAAGAATTAAGAATTATGCATTCACTCAAATCTCATCACTTGAGCTGGTCTGATACGACTGACAAGCATCGTAGGCAGAAGAAGGACAATGACAGATATGAGGAAAGTTGCAGCAATCAGCAAGCCTATGAGCAGCCACGATATGCGCACGGGAACAGAGTCCACATAATAGGTGGCAGGGTCGAGATGTACTATCCCAAAATATCTTTGCAGCAAGGCGAAACCGATACCGAAGACACTGCCATAGAGAATACCACGCCCCACAAGCATCGCTCCGAAATGTAGGAAGATGGTTCGCAGGGCGCTGTCTGGTGCTCCAAGCGACTTCATGACAGCAATGAAATTGGTGCGCTCGAGAATAATGATTAGAAGGCCGGCAATCATAGTGAACAGACCTATCCCGACCATAAGTATGAGTATGACCCACACGTTTGTATCCAGCAGCGACAGCCAAGCGAAGATGCCAGGATAAAGTTCTGTGATACTTGTGGCAGAATAGGTTGCTCCGTAGTGATCGGTCGTGCGGTTTACTATACCGACAAGCGAAGACACTACATTCCCAATGCCTTCATCTGTTTTATCTGCTACAAGCAACTCGGTTCCTGAGCACTGATCAGGCTCCCATCCATTCAGTTTGCGACAAACATCAAGGTCTGTGAACACGATGTTCTGGTCGAAGTCGGTAAGATGAGTGTCATATATGCCTGCGATTGTGAAGCGGCGCACCTTTGCTGTCTCATTAAAGAAATAAGCATAGACTTTAGCACCGACTTTTAGCCCTAAATCGTTAGCCTGTATCCGCGAAACAAGAATCTGGTTACTTGTGGTGTCAGCTCTGAACTTCGGCAAAACGCCCTCTACAAGGTGTTCTGCCAGAAAGGTCGTATCGTATTCCTCGGCGACTCCACGCAGAATGACACCTTGGAAAGTCTCATCGGTCTTCAGCATCCCCGCCTTAGTGCAGAATCGCTGAACATGGGTCACTCCCGGTACACGCGACAGGCGCAGGAGCATAACGTCATCAACAGCTATCGGGAAAGACTCAGCATTGTAGATACTTTCGTAGTTGATAATTTCCGCCTGTCCGCCGAATCCCATCACCTTGCGTCTGATCTCATCCTTGAAACCGAGCACAATGCAGACAGAGAGAATCATAACGGCAAGTCCCACAGCAACGCCGCAGACCGCGATGGTTATTGCAGGACGTGAAACGCGTCCTGCATCCTCTCGGTGGCCAAACAAACGGCGTGCTATGAATAATTTCTGCCTCAATTCCCTCTTTTACTTTTTACTTTTTAATTATTCCTTTTCATTCTACTCGTCCAGGATAAGCCTCAAGAGCTTTGCGAAGGACAAAGAGGGCTCGGTTAAGATCTTCTTTCTTCAGGACATAGGCCAGACGTACCTCATTACGTCCGGCTCCAGGAGTTGTGTAGAAGCCTGCTGCAGGAGCCATCATAACGGTCTCACCCTCGTAGTTGAAATCTCGAAGACACCATGCGCAGAAATCCTCGGCATCATCCACAGGCAACTTGGCAACAGTATAAAAGGCACCCATAGGTATCGGAGAATAGACTCCGGGAATACGGTTAAGCCCGTCGATAAGACATTTGCGTCGCTCAACATATTCATCATATACTTCGCGTCCATAGTCTTCAGGTTCGTCCAAAGAAGCTTCGGCTGCAATCTGTCCGATGAGTGGCGGTGAGAGGCGTGCCTGACAGAATTTCATCACAGCCTTACGTACCTCCTGATTCTTGGTAATCAAAGCACCAATACGGATTCCACACTCTGAATAACGCTTTGATACCGAGTCAATAAGCACCACATTATTCTCGATTCCCTCTAAGTGGCAAGCACTAATGTAAGGAGACCCAGTATAGATGAATTCACGATAAACCTCGTCAGAGAACAGATACAGATCGTACTTCTTTACGAGGTCACGAATCTGGTTCATCTCACGTCGTGTGTAGAGATAACCGGTCGGATTATTAGGATTACAAATTAATATCGCGCGCGTGCGTTCATTAATTAACTCTTCGAATTTCTCCACTTTGGGCAGTGAAAAGCCTTCCTCGATTGTAGTGGTTACAGTGCGGATAACTGCTCCAGCTGATATGGCAAATGCCATATAGTTTGCATAGGCCGGCTCCGGCACAATGATCTCATCGCCAGGGTTCAGGCAAGAGAGAAAAGCAAACAGAACAGCTTCCGAACCACCAGAGGTAATAATGATGTCATCGGCTGTGACATCGATATTGTACTTGGCATAGTACTTCACCAGCTTCTCACGATAGCTTTTGTATCCCTGTGAAGGCGAATATTCGAGGATAGTGCGGTCAATGTTGCGTATAGCATCGAGAGCAGCTTTTGGTGTTGGCAAATCGGGTTGTCCGATATTGAGGTGATAGACGTGGATGCCTCGCTGTTTAGCATCGTTAGCCAACGGTGCCAATTTACGAATTGGCGAGGCTGGCATTTCGAATCCACGGACTGAAATTTTGGGCATAAATCAAACGTTTGTTATTCCTATTTTGTATTTCGGGTGCAAAAATACAAATTGATAGTCGAAAGCACAAGCAAAAAGGCAAAAAGTACAAAAAGAAATTGCGTGAATGGGCTGAAACGACAAACATTTGGCAACAAATAAGCCAAAAAATGCTTATTTTCTACTTCTTTTTGCCAAAAGTTTTGCGTGAGTGAAAACTTTTCTATAGTTTTGCGCTATCAATATGTAAAACCTAAACAAAACAACTAATATGAAAGAACCCAAGTTATCCGGACTGAAACGCACAGACTTTCAGTCCATTATCCAAGGAAAGAGCACAGACCTCTTCACGTTGACCAACAAATATGGCCATGAGGTTTGCATCACTAATTACGGTGGCGCACTCGTGGCCATTATGGTACCCGACAGAAACGGACGTATCGCTAACGTCATTCAGGGTCACGACAACATCAACGATGTCGTGACAAGTCCCGAACCCTTCCTTTCCACTCTGATTGGTCGCTACGGCAACCGCATCTGCAAAGGTAAGTTCACGTTGGACGGTAAAGAGTACAATCTGGCCATAAACAACGGTCCGAATGCACTCCACGGCGGTCCTACCGGCTATCACGCCCGAGTTTGGGATGCAGAGCAGAAGGACAATCAGACACTCTGCCTCCATTACTTCGGAGCTGACGGCGAAGAAGGATTCCCCGGAAACATAGACATCAATGTCACTTACCGTTGGACGGATATTGATGAGCTTGTGATTGAGTATGAGGCAACTACAGACAAGAAAACAATCATCAACCTCACTCATCACGGCTATTTCAGCATAGCTGGTATAGACAATCCTACTCCGACCATCGACACCCTGCAATGCTACATCAATGCAGACTTCTTTATCCCCATTGATGACACCAGCATTCCTTATGGAGACATCCGTCCTGTCAAAGGTACCCCGTTTGACTTTACAACCATGCATGCCGTCGGTGACATGATAGATGCTGACGACGAGCAGACACGCAACGGTGCCGGCTATGACCACTGCTTTGTGCTGAACAAGCGCGAGGTTGGCGAACTGAGCTATGCCGCTAAGATTATCGATCCCGCAAGCGGACGCAATATGGAAGTATTCACGACAGAACCCGGTGTTCAAGTCTATACCGACAACTGGGCAACTGGGTATCCCGGGCAGCACGGCGCAACCTTCCCACGCCGCTCTGCCATCTGCTTTGAGGCACAGCACTTCCCCGACAGTCCCAACCGTCCGTATTTCCCCAGCGTCGTACTGAACCCGGGCGAAAAATACACACAGACCACCATCTACAAGTTCGGTGTTGAGAAGTAAGCAGACAGAATCATTGTAAAAGTCAAATAGATATTAAATTATGAGCAATCAACAAAAACAATGGGGCGCTATTATCGTTATGATAGCCCTCTTCGCCATGATTGCCTTCGTGACGAACCTGTGTTCGCCGATGGGTGTCATTGTGAAAAATCAGTTCGGGACAACCAATTTCATGGCTATGATTGGTAACTACGGTAACTTCATGGCTTATCTGGTTATGGGTTTCCCGGCTGGTATGTGCATCAAAAAGTATGGTTATAAGAAGACAGCCCTGATTGGACTTCTCGTCGGTATCACCGGTATCATTGTCCAGTGGCTCTCCGGCTGGGGAGGAATGGTTGTATATCTCATCGGTGCCCTCATCTCAGGTTGCTGCATGTGTGTCCTGAACACCGTTGTGAACCCGATGCTTAACCTTCTGGGCGGCGGTGGCAACAAAGGCAACCAGCTGATTCAGACCGGCGGTGTGTTCAACTCCACAGCAGCTGTGGCCGTATATATCATCATGGGTGCGCTCATCGGTGATGCAGCCAAGGCAAAGATTTCTGACGCAACTCCTGCATTGATGATTGCATTGGCAATCTTCGTTATCGCTTTCATTGTTATCTTCTTTACCAAGATTGAAGAACCGTATCAGGGCTCTGCTGATAAGAGCGGCGAGAAAGACCAGCACAGCGCATTCTCCTTCCGTCATTTCAACCTCGGTATCCTGGCCATCGGCCTTTACGGAGGCGTGGAGATGGGTATTCCCGGATATATCCTCCAGTATCTGACAGCAGCCGGTGACGCACCTACCCCAGGTCTCGGAATGGATGCCGGTTATGTAGGCACACTGGCCTCCATCTACTTCTTATTTATGCTTATCGGTCGATTCATCGGTGCCAGCGTTGGCGGCAAGGTCAGCACAAAGGCTATGATAACATTCGTTAGTGCAACGGCCGTTATCCTGCTGCTGCTCGGTATCTATTTGCCGACCACAACAACAGTCAGCGTTCCTGGTATTGATTACACCAACATGGCAGTGCTTTGGGGCAACGTACCCGTTGGTATCTTCTGCTTCCTGCTCGTCGGCCTGTGCGCCAGCGTAATGTGGGGCGGTATCTTCAACCTCGCTACCGAGGGCCTTGGCAAATACACCGCTATTGCATCCGGAGCCTTTATGACAATGGTTTGCGGCTTTGCAATCATGGTCGGTATTCAGGGTCTTGTAGCAGACTGGACCGGTTCTTACCTTATCAGCTATTGGGTACCGTTGCTCTGCGCAGCATATATCCTCTACTATGCTCTGATTGGTTCCAAGAATGTAAACACCGACATTCCCGTAGATTGAGTTTATTCACATTTAATAATTAACAATTAAATAAAAACCCAAAGACTATGAAACTAACAATTGAAGATGTTCGCAGCCGCTTCATTAAGCACTTC
>Ga0247610_10004953_pt1 | contig 14126 bp, 9 predicted proteins | sample 174DNAGHGhighgp2_FD_193483 | JGI IMG/M metagenome (GOLD analysis project Ga0247610, IMG submission 193483) | Sheep rumen microbial communities from Palmerston North, Manawatu-Wanganui, New Zealand - 1742 DNA GHGhigh gp2 | ecosystem: Host-associated > Mammals > Digestive system > Stomach > Rumen ... | reverse complement strand
TCCAGCCTGTGCAAGTGCTTCGAGCAGTGTTATCTTCTCGCGTGAGACATTGAACGTACCGGGACGTGCCACCTCGCCGATGACCGATATCTGGTAGCCCGGCATACGCACTGTGACGATGGGCTTCTCGGCTGCCGACATATAAGGTTTGATTTTTTCTTCAATCATACGCTCCGCCTCTGCCTTTGTCAAACCGCCTACATGGAGCTGGCCGACGATGGGGAAACTGATGTTTCCGTCGTTGTCGACGAGGTAGGTCTGGAGCATGGCCTGTGAGTAGGAGCTACGCTGTCCTACCGTGTAGGGTGTGGGGATGGTAAGGTTGAAAGGCACAGCCGCCTGGTCGTCGATGCAACTGACGGTGATGGTGAGCTGGTCCTTTGGCATGATGCGTGCATCATAAAGATACTGCGACTTTGACAGGTCAACAGTCTGTGAGTTTTGGAAATAAGGCACGTCTTTCTGCGAAGCGCAGCTGGCAAGCATCAACAGTGCCATAATGGGGAGAAGCAGTTTCTTGATAGTCATTTTGTTTACGTTTTATATTACTGCGTGCAAAATTACTGATAATTTTCGAAATACACAAAAAAAAGAAGGGAAAAATGCACTTACAGCCCTGAATAAGGGCTCAGGGGACTCCAGTGACAGTTTTCTCCTGAAAGCCGACAAGGCTCCATGTGCGGTCGCCTGTTCCCCGGAAATAGACAAAAGCCTGATAGCTGTTCTCGGTCTGGAAGAAGGACCCCTCCTCGGGCAGCGGATGGGTGGTGCCGTCGTAGTCTTGCAGGCAGAGCATGTAGTTGTAATAGCCCAGCTTCTGCTGTATTACTGCGTTGTAGGTGTTGCTTGCCGCGTCGTACTCCATCACATAGTTGTCTGGCTCTTCGGTGGTCCACCGGCCCAAGATGGTGACAAGTGCGTCGGTATACTGCCGCAGCGGCTTCAGGCAGTAGTGCACCCAAACATAGTCCGACGTGCGGTTTATCTCGTAGTTGTCACTGTTGCGCTGCAGGAATGACCCGTTGGCATCTGGGTCGTAGATGTAGCTGCGCCGCTCTTCGCAAGGCACTGGCACGGCATGCCATGTACGGCTGTCTTCATCCCAGAGTGTGGTGGCAAGGCCCATGGTAGGATGGCTGGGGTCGAGGACCTCAAACTTGTGATATTCGTTGCCGGCGTCGAAGATGAGCTGGCGGTTGTGCTCCCAGCGCAGTCCCTGCGGGGTGACATAATTGGCCTTGACATTGACCTTCATGTTGTCCTCGCGCCCGTTTTGCAGCACCATGGTCTGTATCTGCTCTTCGGGGCGTGTCACTCTCACGTTGCCATAATTCACTGTCATGGATAGCTGCTGGCTGCGGGCATTGTGGTCGATGTCGGTGTTGGTGGTGATGCCGAGGCCGACCGACATAAGAGGTTGAACGACGCGCAGTTCGACGATGACCGCATCGTCGCCTGTCTCGTCGTCGGTGATGTAGAGCCGGTAGTTGCCACTTATCTTCGGCCTGCAGTCGCCATTGGGAAAGCGCAGTTGGTAGTGGGTGTAGAGTACAGTGGTGTTTATGGAGTTCTCGTAGTCCTCTATCGGCAGTCCGTTGAAGCCCTCGAGCCAGTCGCTGTCGAAGAGTCCTTCCACGGGAGTCCAGTCGGGATGGCATGGCTCCAGACGGTAAACATAGCGGTGGTAGTTATGCGAGAGCTCGTCGAACCCTATTGTCAGCACGTCGGCAGTGCCAAGAGTGAGTACGGGCAACGCCTCAAAATCATTGTTCAGCACCACCTGCAGGCCCCTGATATTGTCGCCCGTCACCTGATGCCATGCGAAGGCTGGTCTTGAAGCGAAGGTCAGCAATGCGGCTGCAACCAAACTGTAAAGGTATCTTGCCATAAAGTTTTATTATCTCCTGTGCTTAACAAGCGTACAATATACTGTATACACACATTTTTGCCACAAAATTACAAAATAATTCCGAAACACGCTCTTGTTTCAGAATATTTTTGTAACTTTGTAGCCAAATTGTATTTTTTTATTAATCTAATTACTGTTTATGAACGACAACAAAGTGATGAACCGTGCAGCCGACAACATCCGTATCCTGGCTGCTGCTATGGTAGAAAAAGCAAAGAGTGGTCACCCCGGCGGTGCCATGGGTGGCGCAGACTTCATTAACACACTGTACAGCGAATTTCTCGTTTACGACCCTGAGAATCCTTCATGGGAGGGACGCGACCGTTTCTTCCTCGACCCCGGGCACATGGCCCCTATGCTCTATTCACAGCTTTGCCTCATTGGCAAGTACGGTTTGGACGACCTGAAGAACCTGCGTCAGTGGGGTTCTGTGACTCCGGGACACCCCGAGCGTGAGATTGAGCGCGGCATAGAGAACACGAGCGGTCCTCTGGGGCAAGGCCACACCTTCGCAGTGGGTGCTGCCATCGCCGCCAAGTTCCTGAAGGCCCGTCTGGGCAACGTGATGAACCAGACCATCTATGCATACATCTCTGACGGTGGTGTGCAGGAGGAGATATCACAGGGTGCCGGACGTATAGCAGGAAACCTGGGGTTGGACAACCTCATCATGTTCTACGATGCCAACGACATACAGCTTTCCACCCGCACTGAAGTGGTGACTAGCGAGGACACTGCCAAGAAGTATGAGGCTTGGGGCTGGTATGTGCAGAAGATAGACGGCAACGACGTGGACCAGATACGCGAGGCCATCAAGAAGGCACAGGCCGAGAAAGAGCGTCCGTCGCTCATCATAGGCCACTGTGTCATGGGCAAGGGGGCCCGCAAGGCCGACGGCAGCAGCTATGAGAGCAACTGTGCCACCCACGGCGCACCCCTCGGCGGCGACAACTTCGTGCAGACGATGAAGAATCTGGGTGCTGACCCAGAGAATCCTTTCCAGATATTCCCCGAGGTAGAGGAACTGTATGCCAAGCGTGCCAAGGAGCTGCGCAAGATTTGCGACGAGCGCTATGCCGAGAAAGCGGAGTGGGCCAAGGGCCATCCCGAGCAGGCCAAGCAGCTTGAGGAGTGGTTCAGCGGCAAGGCTCCTGTCATCGACTGGACAAAGGTCGAGCAGAAGGCAGGTGCTGCCACCCGTGGTGCTTCGGCCACCGTGCTCAGCGCTCTGGCAGAACAGGTGCCCAACATGATTTGCGCCTCGGCCGACCTGTCGAACAGTGACAAGACCGACGGTTTCCTGAAGAAGACCCACGACATTGTCCGCGGCGACTTCACCGGTGCCTTCTTCCAGGCAGGTGTTGCCGAGCTGACGATGGCCTGCTGCTGCATAGGCATGGCCCTGCATGGTGGTGTCATCCCGGCATGTGGTACGTTCTTCGTATTCTCTGACTACATGAAACCTGCTGTGCGCATGGCTGCACTGATGGAGCTGCCCGTGAAATTCATCTGGACTCACGACGCCTTCCGTGTTGGCGAGGATGGTCCTACACATGAGCCCGTAGAACAGGAGGCCCAGATACGCCTGATGGAGAAGCTGAAGAACCACCATGGCAAGAACAGCGTTCTCGTTGTTCGTCCTGCCGACGCTGAAGAGACCACAGTTTGCTGGCGCATGGCCATGGAGAACACCGACACTCCTACCGCCCTCATCTTCTCACGCCAGAACATCGACATGCTACCCGAGGGCAACGACTACTCGCAGGCCACAAAGGGTGCATACGTCGTGGCAGGCAGCGATGAGGACTACGACGTCATCCTCCTGGCTTCTGGCTCTGAGGTGTCGACACTCGAGGCTGGCGCCAAGCTGCTCCGCGAGAGTGGCGTGAAAGTGCGCATTGTAAGCGTTCCCTCTGAGGGCCTGTTCCGCAGCCAGCCGAAGGAGTACCAAGAGAGCGTGCTGCCCGCAGGCAAGAAGAAGTTTGGCCTGACTGCCGGTCTGCCAGTGAACCTTGAGGGGCTGGTAGGTGCCGACGGCTGTGTATGGGGACTGGAGAGCTTCGGCTTCAGCGCTCCCTACAAGGTACTTGATGAGAAGCTTGGCTTCACTGGACAGAATGTCTTCGAGCAGGTGAAAAAGCTGCTGGCATAAGCCTTACTCTCTTCCTGACAAATTGAAAACGGGGAAAAACATTCGATTGTTTTTCCCCGTTTTCTTTTGTTGTCGAGGTCACTTTTACCCCCGAATCGGCCATTAGGCTGTTACGACTGTCATTTCACCAGAACTTTCTTTCCGTTCACTATGTAGATGCCCTTCTTCAACTGTGAAGTATGGACAGTAGAGTTCTGGCTGACCTTACGTCCCTGCAAGTCGTAGACTCCGTTGTCTTCACTTGCCGCCGCACTGTTGATCTCGGCAATGTCTGACGGCAGAGAGGCAATGTCAAAGCGCTTGGTGTCGAGATAGTTGAGACGACGTGTTATCCAGTCGGTGAGATATTCCATCTCGTTGTCAAAATCCAAGTTTCGGCGGGCAATGTCTGTGTCGCCGTTCCACTTGTCGTACTCACGCTTTGCTGCCCCGCAGAGCTTAAAGGTGTTGAGATAAGTCCTGAAACGGTTCAGCACGCTCTCTGTGTCAAGATAGGTCTCACGCAGGTCACGATAGCGCAGGCGCACCTTCATGTTGAAGTCGTCGACATCATTGTCGCGCAGACGTTTGAAGAGGTTGTAGTCGCCATGTTCATTGATGGCTATGTACTCTGAATAGTCCTGCTCGGGCTGCATGAGAGTGCTGTGGAAGAACTCGTCGCTCCAGCGCTGGCCGCAAGTGGCGTCCATGTCCCAGACGGCAAAAGTGATTTTCTTGTCCTGCTGCTGGTCGTAGACTCCAAAGAACATGTTTTTGCCATGGTTGTCGGTCGCGAGGTTGCACTCCTGCAGTATGTAATAGTCGATGACCACTGGCAGGTCGAAATACTCAGCAAAATGTTTTTTGAAATATGTATCGGTACTGTGGCATACGAAGTCGACTGCATTGTAAAGCACATCCCAGTTGGTCTGGTTTCCCATGTCTTCAAAGTCGGGATATTTCACCTCGTATTTGTCCCACATCTCACTGCTGGGGCTTGGGTCAGAGAGGAAATCTTTCGGATAGTAGCCACCGTCGGGGCGTGTTCCCATGAGTGTGGCGTAGGTCCAGTCCTTCGACTTCCACATCTGCCCGTGGGTGACGCCGGTCTCTTCGTCATACTTCATCAGCTTCATCTGCTTGCGGTCCATGTTTTCCGTCATACAGTAAATGCCTCGGTACTCGTCGTTGAGTATCAGTTCTACGAACTGCCCTCGTGTTCCGGTCTTTGCCTTCTTCTCCTGCTCTATATAATAAGGTGGAGTGGAATAGTCGTTCCAAAGGTCGGTAAGTACGCGGTTGCGTATGCGGCTCATGTCCACCTGGCAAGCCTCGAGAATCCACGAGTTGTCATTTCGCAGGTCGAAGAATTTCTTCTCCAGCTTGTCGCCAAACTCATCCTTGAGTTTCACGTGGTAGTTGCGTTTGTGCTTGTCGGCATTGTTTGTGATGCCTCCACGCCATTTTGCCTTCATGAACAGCATGTCTGCTATAGAGTCCATGGCAGGCTCTATGACCTGTATGTATCCATCGCTGTAGTTGTTGTCGAACGAGCCATAAAGCTTGACTACCGGCAGTGCCGTGAATGTTATCTTCTTCGTTATCGTTCCGTTGCCCTCTGTCTGTTTCACCGATGCTGTATATGTCTGTCCTCCCTTCACATTTGCGAAGGTGTAGGTGCCTCCAGGTTCCACGGTGGTGCCATTGATGGATAACGTCCCCCACCCTTCCCGGCTCTTGTAGTCGATGGTTGCGGTGATACTCTTTCCGAAATTGTCTTCTGCTGTTGTGGCAAGATATATGTCGGTAGACTCTGCATAAGCCAGCGACCGCTTGTCTATGGTCAAGTCGTACAGTGCTGTAGCCAGCGGGTCTATGGTAGGCATGTTTGCCACCGACCGACGCAATGCCTCCAGGGCTTCGAAATCGTCGCCGCAGCTTGCTATCATCTGGTCAGTCTCTGACTCGGTGAAATATGAGATGAGTTCGGCCTTCACCTTTGCTTTCTCACCATCGATGAGCTGCTTCTCAGTGCCCTGATAGTAAAGCACAATGTTGTCGATAGCTATCCAGTTGGCATTGGTTTGTGCTACGTTCACGCCCAAAGTTATGTCTTTCATGCTTGTGGTAACCACGTTGACCTGATATCGCTGTGGCAGGTTGTTTGCCGTTCCCACTTCTGTCGATGCCATGTCGATGAACAGTCGTATGCCGGTGCCGGGTGCTTCTGGGCTCTGGTTGTACCATCCGTTGCTGCCCTGCCAAACTCCAATCATGTCAGCCTGCAACAGATATTTTCCAGCAGGCATGTTCTTCAGCTTCTGTGTCAGCGAGCAGTTATTGAGTGGTCCATAGTCTGTGGCGTGCCAGTTCTCTATGAATGGTGCCACAGTGGAAGCGTCGCCATTGTAGTGTGAGCCGCCTGCGCCGGTGTTCATGAACCATCCTCCTTCGTTTGTCCAGCCGTCGAGCATGTCGGTCGTTGCCTCGAGCCACGACGACACATCATAGCCATTGCTGGTGCTTTCTTTCTTCTCCTTGACCATATTGCCGTCTTCATCGTAGAATATGAAGAGCTGGTTGGTGTTACCCCGGCCGTTGTTCGAATAAGTGCCTACACAGTAGGTGTCCACCCTCACGTCCCATATATGGTCTGTCTGCTGTGCATTGCGTATGGTGTACACACTCTCTGCCTGCTGTGCTATGGTCCACAGCGAGTTTCTGCCGTCGAGAGCGTCGGTCATGGTGATGTAGCGGCGCAGCATAGGGGTGTCCTGCCTCTCGCCGTCGTAAGTGACATACTGGCCGGTTTTCAGGTTCTTTATGGAAAAGAGCCCTTCTGCCTCTTCGTTGAACTGCCAGTAGTTCACCTCGTCTTTGGTTGCCTCAGACCGATGGTAGAGTGGTGTGTTCTGCCCTGCCGTTGCCCCATCGGTGACACAGCCATTGCTGAATTGCGTACAAACTATCTGGTATTTTTTCGCAGCGGAGAAATTGGGCACTGCGAAAACCGACAAAGCAGAAGCGAGCGTTAGTGATAGTAGTAGTAGTTTTTTCATTTTGTAGTTTGCTGTTTTTAAATGAGAAATGAGAAGTGAGAAATACCTGTGGCAGCAACACTATGCACACCATTTTTCATTTTTTCATTTATATTTCTCACTTCTCATTCCTCATTTCTCATTTGAAGAATGTTTCTCCTTAAATTATTAGTATGCGAACAGCGGATAGTTCTTCATTGTGTCGTTCACACGCTGTCGGACGCTTGCTATGACCTTCTCGTTAGTCGGGTCATTGAGTACCTCTTCTATCCATGCTGCTATCTGTACCATAAGGTCTTCCTTGGCGCCACGTGTTGTGATGGCCGGTGTTCCCAGCCTTATGCCACTGGTCTGGAAGGCAGAGCGTGAGTCAAATGGCACCATGTTTTTGTTGACCGTGATGTCGGCAGCGACGAGTGCATTCTCTGCCACCTTTCCTGTCAGTTCTGGATATTTAGAACGCAGGTCTACGAGCATAGAGTGATTGTCTGTGCCACCGCTGACGATACCAAACCCTCTCTTCACCAGTTCCTCTGCCAGCACCTTTGCATTTGTCTGCACCTGCTTTGCCCATTCCTTGAACTCTGGCTGCAGGGCCTCTCCGAACGCCACTGCCTTTGCAGCAATGACGTGCTCCAACGGTCCTCCCTGCTGTCCTGGGAAGACGGCGGAGTTGAGCAGAGCCGACATCTTTTTCACCTCGCCCTTTGGTGTCTTCAGGCCCCAGGGGTTGTCAAAGTCCTTACCCATGAGGATGATTCCTCCACGTGGTCCGCGCAGTGTCTTGTGTGTTGTCGACGTGACGATGTGTGCCCACTTGACGGGATTGTCAAGCAGTCCTGCTGCAATCAGCCCTGCAGGGTGTGCCATGTCTATCATGAGCAGTGCCCCCACTTTGTCAGCAATTTCGCGCATGCGCTTGTAGTCCCACTCGCGGCTGTATGCCGAACCGCCACCAATGATGAGTTTCGGCTTGTGCTCCAAAGCGAGTTGCTCCATCTCGTCGTAGTCCACTCGGCCAGTCTCCTTGTTCAGGTTGTAGCCTACTGGTTTGTAGAGTATACCGCTGGTGTTTACCAGAGAGCCGTGGCTGAGATGACCGCCATGTGCCAGGTTCAGTCCCATGAATGTGTCTCCCGGTTGCAGTACAGCCAAGAGCACTGCAGCGTTAGCCTGTGCTCCGCTGTGCGGCTGCACGTTGGCATATTCGGCATCGAACAGTCGGCACACTCGCTCTATGGCCAGCTGCTCCACCTCGTCTACCACCTGGCATCCGCCGTAATAGCGTTTGCCGGGATATCCCTCGGCATACTTGTTCGTCAGATAGCTGCCCATGGCCTCCATGACCTGGTCGCTGACGAAGTTCTCACTGGCTATCAGCTCAATGCCTTTCAGCTGGCGCTGATGCTCTTTCTCAATCAACTCGAAAATCTGATTGTCTCTTTTCATTGTTGGCTTTATTGTTAAGTATAATTGTTCTGTAGTTTTCGTCTTTACGGCGACAAAGGTACTAAAAATATTTATTTCTTACAAACAAATGGATTAAACTTTGCACCAGACTAATAATTAAACTCTCCGAACTCGCTTTTTATGGTCAGCGATCGTGGTCCCTCCTCTATTCGTCCCACCACCTGTGCATCGATATTGAAGCTATTGGCTATGTCTACGACCTGCTGTGCCATTTCCGGCTGTACGTATATCTCCATGCGGTGTCCCATGTTGAAGACTTGGTACATCTCGCGCCAGTCAGTGCCGCTGCAGTCGTGTATGGTCTGGAACAGCGGTGGCACGGGGAACATGTTGTTCTTCACCACCCGGCAGTTGTCCCCTACGAAGTGGAGCACCTTTGTCTGTGCCCCTCCTGTGCAGTGCACCATGCCATGTATCTCTGGACGCATATTGTCGAGCAGTCGCTTTATGACCGGGGCGTATGTACGCGTTGGCGACAGCACAAGCTGCCCCACACTGATTTCTTCCCCCCTTACTTTTAGCTTTTCATCCAAGCGGTAGCGTCCCGAGTAGACCAGTTCTTCGGGCACTGAGTGGTCATAGCTTTCGGGGTAGCACTCGGCAAGGTATTTCGCAAAGACGTCGTGTCTGGCACTTGTCAGTCCGTTGCTTCCCATGCCGCCGTTGTAGCGTTTCTCGTATGTGGCCTGCCCTGTTGAGGATAGTCCCACGATGACGTCTCCGGGGCGTATGTTCGCATTGTCTATGACGTCGGCACGGCGCATGCGGCATGTGACAGTAGAGTCTACGATGATTGTCCGCACAAGGTCTCCCACGTCGGCCGTCTCGCCTCCTGTAGGCCAGATGCCAATGCCCATGTCGCGCAGTTCGGCCAGCAGTTCGTCAGTGCCATTGATGATGGCGCTGATCACCTCTCCTGGTATGAGCATCTTGTTGCGTCCGATGGTGGAGCTGACAAGTATATTGTCTACTGCTCCCACGCAGAGCAGGTCGTCGGTGTTCATCACTATGGCATCTTGCGCTATGCCCTTCCAGACTGAGATGTCGCCAGTCTCCTTCCAATACATGTATGCCAGCGATGACTTAGTGCCCGCACCGTCGGCATGCATGATGTTGCAGTATTCAGGGTCGCCGCCCAGTATGTCGGGGATTATCTTGCAGAAGGCTTGTGGGAAGATGCCCTTGTCTATATTCTTTATAGCAGCGTGAACATCCTCCTTTGCTGCGCTCACGCCCCTCATCATGTAACGGTTGTCGTTGCCCATGGTCACTTCGTTTTATTCTTCGACATTCTGTCATACAATCCCTCAACCAGCGCAATCAGTCCTTCGTCGGGCTTGTCCTCTCTGAGATATGGTATCAGTATGTTGTCAAGGGCCTGCTGACACTGTATCTCTGAGAGCTTGCTCTCCAACTCGCGTCCCAGCTCCATTCTCACGCCCCGGTCCTCATAAGACATCACTATGACCATCATGTTGTTGTTGTCTTCGAAATTGTCGAAGAGTGCGTACGCGAAGCTCTCTACATCGGAGTTGTCGACATGGTTCACCACCACTACGCAACTCTCTATGCCCAGGTCTACCTTGGCATAGAGCAACAGCTTGTTGAGTTCGTCCTCTGTCTCTCTCGAAATCACTCCGTCGGGGTTTGACACGAAACGCGGCGGGTTGCCTTTCTGTGGCAGTGGCACTGTTGCGAATGTCCAGGCATCGTCCTCGCTTACCCGTCCTACCGAGCCTGTCGGAGTCTGGTCCACACGGCTTTCATGTGAGTGTGTGCCACTGTCGTGCTCCGGTGTCTTGTCACCACTTGTCTTACACGCCCCGGCGCCTGCCGTGATGACGACGGCAAGTGCCATGGCTTTTATCAGTTCTTTGTAACGGTTCATTCCTTTTTATTTTCGATTTACAAATTTTCGATTCTCAATTTGAATGATTTTCGGTTTGCTTATTTTCGATTTTATTAGGGAAGAGACTGCACGCAACTGGTTCAGTCGTCAAGTCCGCTGAAGTCGGTGGTGTTCTCTTCTGTGCCTTGTGGTGCCTCGTAGAGATACATGGGTCCGAAGCCGAACAGTCCGGCTATGATGACGGCAGGGAACGAGCGGGTCTTAATCATGTAGCTCTGCACAGAGTCGTTATACTTTCTTCGTGCCTCGCTCAGCCTGTTCACAGCTCCTTCGAGTGCCACTGCAGTCTTTGTGTAGTGTTCATTGCCTTTCAGCTCGGGATATTCTGCCTCGTGGACAACCATCAAGTGGCTCATTGCCGACATCAGCTCACCCTGGGCCTGCGACCATTGCCTCATCTGCTCTGGTGTGCAGTTTGAGGGGTCGATGGTTATCTGTGTCGCCTTTGCACGGGCAGCCACCATGTTCTCCAGTGCCTCCTTGTTGAATTTCTTTGCCGAGCGGAGCAACTTCTCGAGCGAGTTAAGCTCCTGCTGGTTGCGTTTAAGGATGACGTCAATGTTTGACCATGCCGTCTTTGCCTTCTCCTGTTCCACTACCAAGGAGTTGTACGAGCTCATTACCCATCCTCCTACCATGATGACCAGTACCACTATGGCACCAACGCATCCTAATCCTAAAAGTTTCTTGTTCATAGTCGTCGTTTTTTTAATAAGTACTCATTCTCACAATATCTCTCTTTTTTTTACCATCTTGAAGTGGCTCCTCCTCCTCCTGAGCGTCCGCCTCCGTAACCGCTGGAGCGTCCGCCGCCCCAACTGCTGCCTGAGCTGCTGTGTCCTGAGAGCACACTGCCAAGCACGCTGCCTGCCGAAGAACGTCTTCTGTTGTAGCCGCCACGTGAAAGGTCGTCGAAGTTGTCTTTTCCCGAACCGAACATTCTCGAGAGCAGTCCGTCAAAAGGATTGTCCATCAGCACGGCAAGAGGCACCTGGTTGTCAAGTGTGAAGCTTCTCTTTGCCTTTTTGGTGAACAGGTGCCACAGCAGCATGACCACCAGGAAGAGTAAGGCAGCCGCCATGGAGCGCGACGCACCGTCCCATTCGTCGGCACTGTCGTTGCCAGCAAGAAGCGTCATTTCCGGCATCTGCTTGTCACGTAGCAGAGCCTCCAGGCCTTTCACCCAGTATTTCAGCCCGGTGCCGGGCTGTCCGGCTCTCATGCTCGGTATGATGTATTCCTCTTGCAGCATGAAGCACTCCTGGTCTGTCAGGTCGGCTTCGAGGCCCAATCCCGTATGTGTGCGCAGCTCGCGGTCCTTCACTGCCAGCACGAAGACCAGTCCGCGGTCGTTGCGTCCTATGCCGTAGCGGTCGAACACACCTTGTGCGAAGTCGAAGATGTCACCCTCCACTCGGTTCACCAGTATCATGGCCACCTCTATGCCGAGTTCGTCGTCAAGGCGCTGCAGGCAGAGGTTGAGTGTGTCCTCGTCGGCGCTGCTGATGACGCTGTCGGGATTTGACACATAGCGGTAGCCGTCGGTCAGGTGTGGCAGCACTATGGTGGCAGGAGTCCACAGGTTGTCGCCCTTCTCCTGCTCCATCAGCGCCGATACGTCGTCGGTATTGTCGGCATCGCTGGTGCCCAGGGTGAACGAGCACGAGAAGAGCAGCAGGTAAAAGCCCAGGGGCACAAGCCACTTCCACAGCTTGTGAGTCTTCTTCAGTCCAGGCGAGCCGAAATAGCTCTCTGCATTCACTCGCTCTCTGCCACTCTCGTAGTCAGACTCCATCTTCCTGAAGCGCTGGTCAAACTCCTGTCTCAATTTCTCGCCACTGCTATCCAGGGCCTCGCTGGTCATAAGGTTCTTGTTTGCAGATAGTTCACGTTTTCTGCTCATGAACTCCTGCACCATCTGCCCCCGCTGGTCATTATAGCCTTTCACCAGTTTGTTGAACTCATCGCGGTTCTTGTTTATGGCTTTCATATCGTCGCCCACCTGGCCCTTTGACCATAGTACTGCTATGAGCCCCACAAACAACAGTGCCACTACACATGCGGCCAAGATGACGAAGCAGGCCCATGTGCCAAACGACGAACCTACCCAGCCGCCTGCAATGAGCAACAGCGGCGTCAGTATGCAGCCATGATATTCCTTCATATCCTTTCCCTCTTGCTTTTCTATTGTTTGTTCCAAAACTCCCACGAGGCGAAAGCCTGCAGCAACAGCATTTCCAGCCCGTTCTTCACCTGTGCCCCATGCTCTGCGCCTTTCTTCATGAAGAGTGTCTCGTCGGGGTTGTAAATCAGGTCGTAGAGTATGTTGCGCTCGTCCATTCCCTCATAGGGCAGCTTCGGACACTCGTTGGTGTTTGGGAACATCCCCACGGGAGTACAGTTCACTATGACGTTGTACTCTTTCACCACCTCTGGTGTTATGTTCTGGTAGCACACTGTGTGAGGGCGTTCATAACGGCTCACGCACACTGTCTCCAGCCCCAGCGAGCGCAGTCCGTAGCACACAGCCTTCGCCGCGCCTCCCGTCCCGAGCACCAGGGCTTTCTTGTGATGTGGCTCCAGCATGGGTTCTATGCTCTGGGTAAAGCCCGTCACGTCACTATTGTAGCCTACAAGCCTTACCTTGTTGCCGTCGCGCTCTACGCGCACCACATTGACAGCGCCTATGGCACGGGCCTCGGGACTGAGATGGTCCAGATACTCTATCACCTTCTCCTTGTAGGGTATGGTGACATTAAGTCCCTTCAACTCGGGGTTGGAACTGATTACCTCAATGAGATTCTCTATCGTGGGAATCTCGAAATTGATGTACTTCGCATTGATGCCCTCGTCGGCAAACTTCTGGTTGAAGTAGTTGACAGAGAACGAGTGGCCTAAGGGGTAACCTATTAATCCGTACTTATCCATCACTGTTATTTTCGATTTTATTTATTTTCGATTTTCGATTTTCGATTTTCGATTTGGCAGCCGCAAGGCATTTCTCATTTCCCATCTCTCATTTCTCATTTGGAATCATTTCCCATTTTTCATTTTTCATTTCTCCGCCGAGTACAGAGTGCAGATGCCGAAGGTGAGTCTTTGGAATGTGGTCTTGCTGAATCCCGCTTTCCTCAATATTTCCATCATGGTCTCTCCCTGTGGGAAGGCCTCTATGGTCTTTGTCAGATAGCTGTAAGCGCTCTGGTCCTTCGACACCATCCGTCCGTAGACAGGCAGTACCGTGTGGCTATAGAGCGCGAAGAGCTGCTTCATGGGGAACGAGACGGGTGTTGTCAGCTCCACCACGCTCAGGTGCCCGCCCTTTTTCAGCACTCGGCACATCTCTGCGAGCCCTCTGTCCAGGTCGCTGAAGTTGCGTATGCCAAAGGCCGCCGTCACTGCGTCGAACGTCTCGTCGCCGTACGACAGGTTCAAGCAATCCTCCTTCGCAAACGATATAACGCTCTGTAGTCCAAGCTGCTGCACCTTTCTCCGCCCCACGTCTATCATGCCCTCGCTGATGTCGGTGCCCACGAGCCGTGTCGGCTTCAACATCTGCGCGGCGAGTATGGCGAAGTCGCCCGTCCCGGTGGCTATGTCGAGCACCGTCTGCGGCCTGTACGGCACCAGCCGCTCTATGGCCTTCCGGCGCCAGCCCCGGTCTATGTT
>Ga0247610_10004952_pt1 | contig 14128 bp, 14 predicted proteins | sample 174DNAGHGhighgp2_FD_193483 | JGI IMG/M metagenome (GOLD analysis project Ga0247610, IMG submission 193483) | Sheep rumen microbial communities from Palmerston North, Manawatu-Wanganui, New Zealand - 1742 DNA GHGhigh gp2 | ecosystem: Host-associated > Mammals > Digestive system > Stomach > Rumen... | reverse complement strand
CGGTTTGGCGTGGGTCAGTATGGAATTCTATGCCGGCAATGTCAAGTGTTCTGAAGTAGTGACCTATTAATCAGCGATATCAACAACGATGGCAGATTATATCAATTCAAATAAGGAATTTCACTGGGGTGACTGGTATTTCAAGAACCATGTCATGGCGTCGCAGTTTGATTACAAGGCCCGTAAGAAAGAATTGTCTCCCTACTTTGAGCAGCGCGGATTCAAGGTGTCCATGATGTTTGCCGACTATTTCTCTCGGCTCAACGGCATCGACAGCGACCGCTACCTCTCCATGGATGTGTATTACTTCTATGTGATACCGGCGCTCAACCGTCATGATTTCAAGGACGCTTATCTCGATAAGAACATCTATAGCGAGCTTTTCCCCAATGTTAGGCAGCCCTTGTCGATAGTGAAGAATATTCACGGTCATTTCTACCACCAGGGTGAGGAAATCTCCATCAAGCAAGCTGTTGACATCGTCATGGAAAACGCTGGCGAACTGATGATTAAGCCCACGGTGGAGACCTGCAACGGAGAGGGCGTGGAGCAGATCAGGGACTTTGACAGGAATAGTCTGGAAGAGTTGTTCCGTCACTATTCCATCAACTTCATCGTTCAGGAAAAAGTCAAGCAGCACCCCGACCTGCAGCGGGTCAACCCCACGTCACTCAACTCGATGCGGCTTTATACCTACCGTCGCCTTGACGGCACCTACGAGTTCCTTTACCCTCATGCACACATGCGTTTTGGTGGCAAGGGCGCCATCAAGGACAATGTGTCACAGGGTGGAGGCACCTGCCTGATTCATGAGGACGGTCTTGTGGACGACAGGGTGTATCGATTCAAGAGCATGCAAGTGGGCTCCCTCAAGCAGGAAACAGGCGTGGAAGGACTGGTAGTGCCTGAATACAAGCGTGTTATCGACACGTTGCTCAAGATGCACCGTCGTTTGCCTTACTTCGATTTTGTGGGGTGGGATGTGACGGTCTTGCCCGATGGCGAACCCTTGCTCATCGAGTTCAACCTCGTGCCCAGTGTCGAGGGACCACAGATGATGTCCGGGCCTATGTTTGGCGTTTACCTGGATGAGGTGATTGAGCGTGCACGTCAAGTAGAGTGCTCCAAACTCCAGACTTACAAAAAGGTGTTTGGCAAGGGTAATCCCTTCTATCTTCACATGCAATGACCAGAGCAGGCAATTTTCAGCCCCGATATCCGTTATATAAGGATAAAGGAGATGAAATGGAGATCCGTTGGGTCGTAAATACGTTATTCGGGTCGTGCACCTATGCCATCATGACGGGCAAGTCGGCATGGCTGGTCGATTGTGGGGATGTGGATGAGATTCTGCAGCTCCTGCATGGGCCGGTGTGCGGAGTGTTGCTCACTCACACACATTTTGACCACATCTACGGCCTGAACCGCTTGCTCGAGTTGTACCCTGAAGTACCAATTTTTACCAACGAGGCGGGTAAAGAAGGACTCCTCAGTGATAAATTGAACCTCTCCAGGTATCACGAGGACCCGTTTGTTCTGAATTCACCCGAGAATATCAGGGTAATCGAGGACGGTCAACAGGTAGAACTTTTTGAAGGCGTGAATGTACAGGCTGTCTTCACTCCCGGCCACAGCCCCAGTTGTGTGACTTGGATGACCGATGATGCCATCTTCACGGGAGACAGTTATATCCCTGGAGTGAAAACGGTGACCATTTTCCCTCATGCCGAGAAGCATCTGGCTGCACAGAGCGAAGCGACGATACGCCGCTTGGCCTTGAGTCGGCACATTTATCCGGGCCATGCCCCTCAAATGGACAATAACGAAATAATTTAAAAAAGAATACAGTTATGGCTAACAACAAAATTCTTCTTTGTCTCGCCCACATGAGTGGACAAGAGATGAAATACATTCAAGAGGCTTTCGATACTAATTGGGTGGTTCCTCTTGGCCCCAATGTCAATGCGTTCGAGCAGGACCTTGAGAACTTGTGCGGAGAGGGCAAACACGTGGTTGCCTTGAGCTCAGGTACAGCTGCAATCCACTTGGCGCTTGTCAACTTGGGCGTGGGACGTGGCGATGAAGTGATTTGCCAATCGATGACCTTCTCGGCAAGTGCCAATCCTATTGTTTATCAAGGTGCTACACCGGTGTTTGTCGATAGCGAGAAGGATACTTGGAACATGGATCCCAACCTGCTTGAGGAAGCCATCAAGGACCGCATCGCCAAGACGGGACGCAAACCCAAGGCAATCATCCCGGTTTATCTCTACGGCATGCCTGCCATGATTGATGAGATCATGGAGATTGCCAATCGTTACGAGATTCCCGTGATCGAGGACTCGGCCGAGGCATTTGGCTCGCGCTACCGTGGGCAGTTGTGCGGCACTTTCGGCATGTTCGGCATCATGAGCTTTAACGGCAACAAGATGATTACCACCAGCGGCGGCGGTGCGCTCATCTGCTCCGACGAAGCCACCAAGAAGAAGACGATGTTCTATGCCACACAGTCACGCGAGCCCATGCCTTACTATCTGCACAAGGAGATTGGCTACAACTACCGCATGAGTAACATCTGCGCAGGTATCGGTCGCGGTCAGATGACCGTCCTCGATGAGCATCTGGCACATCACAAGCATCTGTGTGACCGATATGTCGAACTCTTTGCCGGCGTTGATGGCATCACAGTACACGTAAACCCGAATGAAAAGTCTGACAGCAATTATTGGCTTAATACTATCCTGATCGATCCTGCCAAGACGGGAACCGATTACGATACCGTTCGCCTGCATCTCGACAGCTGCAATATCGAGTCACGTCCCTTGTGGAAACCCATGCACACCCAGCCTGTGTTCAGTGGTGCTCCCGCCTATGTCAATGGCGTCAGCGAGCAGTTGTTCTCGATTGGACTATGCCTGCCCAGCGGACCATGGGTAAGCGACGAGGATGTTGAGCGTGTAGCGCGCGAGATCATCGCATGCTGCAAGAAATAATCTAAATACCAATAGTTTATAGATCACGTTATTAATCTAAGGATATGATGAAAATAGCAATATACGGAGCGGGTGGTTTTGGCAAAGAAGTGGCCTGCCTGATCGCAAGAATCAACGAGAAGATTGAAGACGTTGCGGCCAAGTGGCAGCTCATAGGCTTCTTTGATGACTCCAAACCGGCTGGTTCCCAAGTCTCGAGATATGGAGAGGTGCTGGGCGGAATGACTGAACTGAAACAGATTGATGAGCCCCTGGCTGTCGCCATAGCCATCAACGACAACAAGGCAGTGAGGCGCATCAGGGAAGGCATCAGCAATCCCCATGTCACATTCCCTAACCTCATTGACCCGTCCCTGTTTTTTGTGGACAAGCAGACGGTGACCATCGGTGAGGGCAATATCATCCAGAATGATTGCATGATTTCCTGTGATGTCACCATCGGCAACTTCAACTTGATCAATGACCATGTCGTTGTGGGTCATGACAATGTCATCGGCGACTTCAACGGACTCATGCCCGGTGCCCACCTGTCAGGCGGCATTACCATCGGTGATAGCAACCTCTTGGGAGTGGCCAGCGTTGTCCTGCAGGGCATGACAATCGGCAATAGGGTAACCTTGGGTGCCAACAGTGTACTCATGACACAACCCAGGGACAACAGTACATATCTGGGTGTCCCGGCCATGAAATTTGACTTTTAGGGTGGATTTTTCCGCAAAACGCAAGGCTTTTTTCGGTAGTTTTGAATAAAAAATACTGATTTCTGTAGTTTGAGTCCGTCAATAGGGTGCTGATTAAGATTTTTTATATAATTTTGCACGCTGCTAAAATATTGACGAGAAATCTACGTTATTAAAAAGTAATGGATTTGAATCAATTCATAGAGAACTTCGCGGGTCTGTTCGAGGAGACAGAGCCTGATACTATATATGCTAACACCAATTTCAAGGAACTTGAAGAGTGGTCTTCGCTGCTCGCATTGTCTGTAATTGCCATGGTTGACGAGGAATACGATGTGGAATTCCGAGGTGATGACATCCGTGGCAGCCAGACGGTCGAGGACTTGTATAACAGAGTGAAAGCACGCATCGAGTGATGATTCATGCGCTATAACGGCCTTTCCCTGGCCGATAGTTTGAGGGATAATACGTGAACCTGACATGAAGCACACTCATTTCATTTTTATATCCTGATAACCATTAATCGCCAACTGATATGGCTAAAATTACGTTTCACGGAGTGGGCATAAAGGCGATAGCCGCTTGTGTCCCCAGAGAAATTGTCTATAATAGGGATCTGGGATATCTCATCCCCGAGGAAGAGATAGAGAAAACCATCAACAACATCGGTATTGTGGAGCGGCGCATTGCTGATGACGGTGTCACGGCTAGCGACCTGTGCTTCAAGGCGGCACAGCAACTCATGGCTGATAATGGCATTGAACCCGAGAGTATTGATGTGCTCTTGTTCATGAGCCAGACCGGCGATTACCGCATCCCGGCCACTTCATGCCTGTTGCAGCACCGCTTGGGATTACCGCGCGAGACGATGTGCTTTGATATCTCGTTGGGCTGTTCCGGCTATTTGTTCGCACTGAGTACTGCCTTTGCCTACGCTTCGATGGAAGGGGTGAACCGTGTCCTGCTGCTCGATGGTGAGACGTTCTCCAAAATCGTTAACCGCCGTGACAAGGTGGATTGGCCGCTGTATGGCGACGCGGGAACGGCAACGCTTGTCGAGAAGGGTGATTACGGAGAATCGGCATTCATGCTCAATACCGACGGCAGCGGCGAGGACACGCTCAAGATTCATGCGGGTATGAGGAATCCTGTCACTGCCGACTCTTGTGTGGAACGGGAGCGCGAAGATGGCAACATTCGCACCGATCTGGAAGTCTTCATGGACGGTATGGATGTCTTTAATTTCGCCATCAGCAAGGTGCCCAAGAGCATCAAGCAACTGCTCAAGGATACCGACCATACCATTGAGGATGTGGATTTTCTCGTCTTCCATCAGGCCAACCGTTTCATGATGGACTTCTTTGTGAAGAAATTGAAGTTTTACCCCGAACGCGTGCCCTATAGCATCCACAAGTACGGTAACACGAGCAGCGCATCGGTCCCCTTGACCATCGCCAGTGAATTGAGTGGACGTCTGGACGGGGAGCACACGCTAGTGATGAGCGCTTTTGGCGCTGGACTGAGCTGGGGCTCTGCAATCATGCGGATGCGTGACTGCAAGGTTTCACCGGTCATTGAGTATTAATTGAATGGATCCGCAACTCGCCTTTCACCACATCGGCATCGCGTGTCATAGTATTGACAAAACTAAGGCTTTTTATGTCCAGATGGGCTATCAGGCCTCGGCTGTTGTCGATGACCCGTTGCAGCATGTGCGCGTTTGTTTCCTCGAGAATGGGGACAAGGCACCGCGCATCGAGCTCTTGGAGCCTCTCGACGAGCAAAGCCCTATCGCGCGCACCCTTGCATCAACAGGAGTGACACCTTATCACACTTGCTACGAGGTGGCCGATATCGAGGCTGCGGTTGCTGCGTTGCGCAAGCAGCGCTTTCTGCTGGTAAGCGGCCCTGTCCCGGCTTGTGCCATGGAAGACAGGAGGATCGCTTTTTTATATAACAAGAATATAGGCCTCATTGAGGTGGTAGAGACACAACCCTGATGGGAGAAACATTGTTGACATTCATTATCCCCTTGTTCAACACCGAGGCGTATGTACTGCGGTGCCTCGAGTCGGTCGTAAAACAGGGGTTGAGGGATTATGAGTATGAGGTAATCGTGGTGGACGACGGCTCGACCGACAGGAGCCGGGAAATCGTCGAGGAGTTTGCCCGCAATCACCCTGTTGTGCGTTTGCTGCGCCAGGAGAATGCCGGCGTGAGTGCTGCCCGCAATTTGGCGCTTGATCATGCACGTGGGCGCTACATTCAGTTTGTGGATAGCGACGACAGTCTGGATGCCTTCATGATGGCCCCCCTGTTGAAGCGAGCAGTGGATAACAATCTGGATGTGCTTGTATTCAATTACTACTCGGTGGACGTCAATGGCAAGGTGCTGCCGCTCTCTCGTGATGACAATCACCCGTCCACAGGAATCTTGACAGGTGAGGAATACCTGAATGGGCATAGTATGACCCCTTACGTATGGCGTTTCCTCGTGCGCCGCGACTACTTGAATCAGGGAAAATGGCGCTTTGACACATCGCTCATCGTTTGTGAGGATGGTGCGCTCATCGCTCAGTTCCTGCTGAATGCGCCTCGTGTGGCTCACGACATTACCTCTCCTTACTGTTACGTGAACCGCAGCGATAGCGCCATGCACAATCCTGACCGCGAACATCTGCGGCGGCGCATCATCAGCCAGGTGGATTCGGCTGCTTCGATAAATGACACCGCCCGGCGCTTCGAGTCGGCGACGGGAAGAACGGCGCCGGCCAGTGTGTTGGGTGTCAGGAATGTGTATCTGTTCTTCTCGATGACCAAGGCGCTGATGTGCGGTTATGTCAATGAAACGTTGGCACGAATTCGGCAGTATGGCATGTATCCTTTCCCGTGTGTAGGCCCCGAGGCCAACTACACAGGCATCATGTGGCGGGTCATTCACCGTTTCATGATGTGTCCGTGGCTGTGGAAGTGCCTGAGCCGTATATATTGCTTGATAAGGAAATGAGAATATGAAGAAGACGTTTGTCTTTCGTAATCAGACCGTTGAGTATTTCTTGGGCGAGGACGGCATGACCTATTCGGGTTATGACGACATCAGCATGGTGCCCGGCGATGTTGACCGCTACATCTGGTTCTATATGGTGCCTGTCAACGCCGATGCCGCCCAGCTCGCCGAGGAGATAGAGTCATTTAGGGATAAGCTGGACTTGGTGCTGGCCAGTGCCGACCAGAGCAAGCCGTTCATCATATTTTCCTTGGTAAATCTGTTCCGGTTGAGGCTTACGGGCGATGAAATGGCCATTGAGGATGCAGTAGCTGGTTTTAACGGCCACGCCATGCGTTTGGCCATGTCTCATCCTAATGTCAAGTGGGTGGATTTCAGTGAGTTCACTTCATGCTACGGCAGTGATTCCTTGGTGAACTGGAAGTATTATCTGATGTCCCAAACGCTGCTCAATCCCAAATTGGCGCGTGATTTCCAGACTTGGTGGCAGCGCATCGAGCAGGAAATGGACCTTCAGCGCAAGAAGTGTCTTGTCCTGGATTTGGACAACACGTTGTGGGGTGGGGTGCTCGGCGAGGATGGCACCGACGGTATCCTCTTGGGCGGCGACTATCCAGGCAAGGCTTATTCCTACTGGCAACAGGCGCTGTTGGAACTCTCTCGCAATGGAGTGATACTGGCCTTGTGCAGCAAGAACAATGAGGCCGATGTGGTTGACGCCTGGGAACACAATCCCCACATGGTGCTCAAGCGGGAACACTTCAGCGCTGTGCGCATCAACTGGCAGGATAAGGCCACCAATATTCGCGAACTGGCCGATGAACTCAATATCGGTCTGGACAGCATGGTCTTTATCGATGACAGTCCGGCCGAGCGGGAACTCATCAAGCAGATGCTGCCCCAGGTAGTGGTTCCCGATTTTCCTGAGAAACCTTATCTGTTGATGCCTTTCTTCAAGACGCTGGTGGACAGCTATTTCCGCATTTATGCAGTGACGGCCGAGGATCGGGCAAAGACCGAGCAGTATCGTGCCAATGCCATGCGTAACGCTGAGCAGTCCCGCTTTGTCGACATGGAGAGTTACCTGTACAGCCTGGATATTGAGATCGACATCATTCCGGCCGATGAGCACAACCTGCCGCGCATCGCTCAGATGACGCAGAAGACCAATCAGTTCAACCTCACGACTAAACGATACACCGAGGCCGATGTCAAGCAACGTCTTGAACAGGGTTGGCACGTCTATTGCATGAGCGTGAGAGACCGATTTGGTGACAATGGAATCACGGGAACTGTCTTCCTGGAGCCGATAGACGACGCAACGATGAATATCGATACCTTACTGCTCAGTTGCCGCATTTTGGGCAAGGGCATTGAGGATGCCTTTGTCAAAACGGTGCTCAACCTGATGCGTCTTGATGGCGTCAGGAGAATCGTTGCCGACTATGTGCCCACTGCCAAGAATGGACAGACAGCCGAGTTTTATGACCGGATGGGCATGAACTCTGCTGGAATGGATGAGGACGGGACAAAGCATTACACGATGGATTTAACTCAGGTATTTGATATAAAGAATTACTTTAATATAAGAGTATTATAATCATGGAAGAGAAGATTTTAGATATAATGCGTGAGGTTTTTGAGACCGAAGAGGTTTCGACGGAATCAACGCAGAAGAATTGTGCGCGTTGGGACTCGTTGCACCACCTTGCATTGGCTTCAGAACTGGAGGATGCCTTTGATATCGAGCTGGAACCCGAGGAGATAGCCGAGATGACCGACTTCCAACGGGTTGTCGCAATGATTCAGTCAAAGATTTAAGTGTCACTTTAAATCTATTGGTGTAATCGTTTGTTTTATACCGAATAACGATTTGTGATTGATGAGTCTTAATGCCTCGGGAACGCATTGCATACATCGACTTCATGAAGTGCTTGTGCATCATGCTAATCGTGATGTACCACATCAATCATGATTTTTTTGATGCACTCTACCCGGGATTGAACAATGCTCTGCAGGCTTTCCGCCTGCCCATGTATTACTTTATATCTGGTATCTTTTTTAAGCTGTACGCTGGATACGGCGATTTCACGCGGCGCAAGGTGAATAATATCCTTGTGCCGTTTGTTTTTTTCGTCACGCTGGCCTATTTGGTGAGTCTTCTCGAGTATGCTGTGCGCATGCTCGTGGGTGCCGACCCGATTGACGTCTCTCCGATTGCCTTGGTCCAGCCGTTCTATCTTCGCTATTGGACGGTTACCTCTCCTTTATGGTTTCTGCTCAGCTTGTTTTGGGTCAATGTCATTTTCTACGCCCTGCAACGTTGGATCAGGCCTGTGTGGGGCGTCCTGCTGGCCACCCTTGTCTTGTCGGTCATTGGGTATATGTTGGGAATCAACAAGATACAGCTTCCTCTCATGCTCGACACCTCGCTGGTTGCTTTGCCTTACTTTGTCTTGGGGTGGGGCATGAACCGAATGGGTGCCTTGAAATCGTCTCGGTGGGACCGTTGGGGCCTGTTGGCGCTGTTGCTGGCTGCTGTTCCTGTCTATTGGCTGAGTGATTTCACCAATCTTCATTTTCAGATCTTGCCGGCCTACTGGAAACTCTATGTGTTGCCCTTCGTGGCCATCCTTGCCTTGTTCTGGGCCTGTAAATCGTTGCCACGCATACCTGTTTTGTGCACCTATGGGCGCTATTCCTTGATTATCCTGGGTACACATCCTCTCATTTTCCATCCCATTCGTTCTTTCTGCATCTTGCGTTTGGGTATGGAGCCAAGTGTCACCCTCACGATTATTGTTTTTGTATTGACCATGATTCTCGAGTGGCCCGTGATATGGTTGCTCAAGACCTACGCACCCCGATTCACAGCCCAGGTTCCTTTCTTTAAACCTGGGTGGCGAATCCGTTAATGTCCTTTCCTTCATGAAATACATCTTCCGTCTGATTTCAGTTATCGCGGCTTTCGCGTTGTTGTTTGCCGCTTACGGTGGGCGCGTGAATCCTATCGAGTGGACGTTGCCATCCCTGGCGACACTGGCACTGCCTGTCGTGGCAATCGTTGTGCTGGCCCTGCTGGTATTGTTTGTCCTGTTTAGGCAGTGGCGCCCCGCTGCTTTGCTTTTTGGCGCGCTGTTGCTCTCCTGGCCCACCTTGAAGCTGATCTGTCCTTTCAACCTCGGGCAGCCCAAGCCTGGGGAAGACGAGGTCCAGCTCAAGGTCTTGACGATGAACGTCACCGAGTTCAACTGGCAAAAAGGGAACGAACCCAGTGAGAACATGCGCTATATCCTTGATCAGGACGCCGATATCGTGGTCATTCAGGAGGGATTGGTGTATTTCTCCTACGAGAAGCTCCCCACGGTCCAACCCATGCTCGAGGAGTTGTATGAGAAATATCCCTACCGCAAGAAACATTACTTTGACGTGGGAATTCTGTCTAAATATCCGTTCACCGAGGTGAAGTCTCCTTTTTTGGAGCCCGATTCGCTCAATTATTTCATCAAGGCTTGGGATGTTGAAGCGCCCGGTGGAGACTTGAGGGTTATCAATATGCACCTGAGTTCGTTGCGTTTCACGCTCAACGAAAGCCAGATTCTGGACTCGATGGACAAGCCGTCGGGACGCAAACGCCGCATCAAGTCAGTCATGAACAAGCTGGATTACGGCTTCCAGTCCCATGTCCGTCAAGTAGAGGCCATTCGCGGAATCCTGGACAATACCGAGGGCGACGTCCTCGTTATGGGTGACATGAACGACACGCCGGGCTCATTTGCTTATCGCACGGTGTGTGGCGATGACATGCGCGATGCTTGGGCTGATGTGGGCTTTGGACCCACCTACACATTCCACAGGCATCACCTGTATGTGAAAATCGACCATATCCTGTACCGTGGTGACATGCGGGTGCTCTCTTGCCAACGCGACAAGGCTGGCGAGAGCGACCACTATCCCGTAGTGGCGGTCTTCGGCCGCTAGCGTGAAATGCTGTCCTTGTACACTAAACCGCCCTCCTCTCCGTTCATTATATATAGATATATTAGGATTAGGAAATACCTAACTCCTAACTTCTAACTCCTAACTTCTAACTCAAAACGTATGACTCACACTAGAATCAACTTGTGGCTCGCTCTATTGGCGCTGACGATGTCGGCCTTGTTCTCATCGTGCATCGATGATAGCTTTACCACCTCGTCATCCGATGTCCTGACCTTCAGCAAGGACACGATAGCCTTCGATACGGTGATTACCCTGCAAGGAACGGCCACCAAGCAGATGATTGTCTATAACAAAAACAAGAAACAGATCAACATATCGTCAATCAAGGTGGCAGGCTTGGCCTCCAAGGGCCATTTCCACCTCAATGTTGACGGCATTCGTGGCGATGAGTTCAAGAATGTGGAGATACGTGGCAACGACTCGATTTTCATCTTCATCGAGGCCAAACTTGACGAGATGGAGAGCAATGACCCCACCCTGATTGAAGATAGGCTGGAGTTTGTGGCCAACGGGGTGCAGAAGAGCGTATTGCTCAGCGCATGGGGGCAGGACGTGATTCGCCTGTCGGGAGACACCATCTCACGCAACAGGCGCTTTACTGCCGACAAGCCTTACCTGATCTATGACACGGTCTTTGTCGGCGAGCGTGCCACATTAACCATCGACCCGGGTGCAACGTTGCTGTTCCACGACAAGGCGGCGATGCGTATCAAGGGCACGATGCTGGCCAACGGCACAGCCGACTCACCGATCACCTTCCGTGGCGACCGATTGGACCACGTCGTCGGTGAAACGAGTTTTGACTTGATGTCAGGACAATGGGGTGGCATCATCTTCACTCCCGGCACCAAGGACAATGTCTTGAAACATGTGGTGATGAGAAGCAGCTCCATTGGCATGCACTGCAGTAGCGAATACAAGAATGATACCACGCGATGTGCCCTCAAACTCATTAATTGTGTCCTCACCAACTCGGCATCGACCTGTCTCGTGACGCAGGGTTGCTATGTGCAGGCCATCGGCACCGAGTTCAGTGACGCGGCCGAGGAAGTCGCCTACTTTGTTGGCGGCAAGGTGATGATGAGCCAGTGCACGTTCACCAACAATTACCTGTTCACGGTGCCTACGCTGCCTATTGTCCAGGTATTTAATGTCGATTATGGCGGTGGTTACGTCGACAAGATCAGGGCTTATTTTGACAACTGCATCCTGCATGGTATCAGTGATGAACTCAGCGCGGGATTCTACGATGCCGTCAAAGACACCATATCCGAGAACAATGTGCTGAAACTCGACGGGTATAACGTGTTGATGCGCTATTGCCTGTTCAAGTCTTCGGGCACCAACGACTCCCATTTCATCAATTGTGTGTGGGAGGGTGACCCCCATTTCCTGACCGTGCGTGATGACCATTTCTTCGACTATCGCCTCGGCAACGAGAGCGACGCCATCGGCAAGGGCAATACTGCTCTGTGCCCCGAGGAGGCCCGGTACGACCGCTACGGACAGGATCGTCTGGCACGGGGCTCTGTGGACTTGGGCGCCTATGTCTGGGTGCGCGTCCCCGAGGACTGATACCGCCATTCCCTATCATCCCAGAATAGATATGAAAAGATATGTGTTTTTGTTGATGGCGCTTGTCGGCATGACAAGTTGCCTGATGGCGCAGGGCATTACCTCAACGCCGCAAGCCCCTAAGCATGAATTCCGTGGCGCGTGGATGCACATCATCGGGCAGAAGCAGTACGCGCAGATGAATCCTGAGCAGACGCGCCAATACCTCACCGAGCAGCTCGACCTGCTGCAGCGCGCCAACTGCAATGCCGTGATCTGGCAGATACGCCCCCAGGCCGACGCGGCTTACCCGAGCCAACTCGAGCCTTGGACACGATGGCTCACCGGTGAGCCTGGCAAGGCGCCGTCTCCCCTGTGGGACCCCTTGCAGTTCATGATCGAGCAGACCCACAAGCGCGGCATGGAACTCCACGCCTGGATTAACCCCTATCGCGTCACCAGCAGCGAGCAGGACAAACCGGCTCCGGGGCACATCTACTATGAGCATCCCGAGTGGTTCCTCAAGTATGCCGACGGCAAGCTGTATTTCGACCCGGGCCTGCCCGAGTGCCGCAACTTCATCGACACGGTGGTTCGCGATATCCTCGTGCGTTACGATATCGACGCCCTGCACATGGACGACTATTTCTATCCTTATCCCGTCACGGGTGTGGATTTCCCCGACACGACATCTTATAATATCTATGGCATCGGTTGGGACAAGAACGACTGGCGTCGCCACAATGTCGATTTGCTCATCGAGCAGCTGCACAACACGATTCAGGAGGTGAAACCCTGGGTGCGCTTCGGCATCAGCCCCTTCGGCATCTGGCGCAACAAGGCCAGCGACCCCGACGGCAGCGAGACCAACGGCCTGCAGTGCTACGACGCGCTCTATGCCGACTGCCCCAAGTGGACGGCCGAGGGTTGGGTGGACTACATGGTGCCCCAGCTCTATTGGGAACTGGAACACAAGCTGGCCAGCGACCTCGTGCTCATGCACTGGTGGAACGACCATGCCTACGGTCGCCACATGTACTACGGCCAGTCAGTCAACAACGTGATGAGCCATCAGGACATTGCCGACGAGGGCGGCGATACTGCCAATCCCACCCAGCTCGACCACAAGCTGCGATTGCAGCGTGCGATGAACGATGTGCACGGTGTCACTTGGTGGCCTGCCTACAGCATCACCGGCAATTTCAAGGGCGTGCTGGACTCCCTGGCAACCAACCAGATGAGTCATCCGGCGCTCATCCCAGCCTATACTTGGCTGGACAGCGAGAAGCCCCATCGCGTCCATGACCTGAATATCAAGAAGGTGAACGGCAAGAAATGCCTCGTGTGGAAAGCCCATGGCACCGACGACGCCATGCAGCAGGCCGTGCGCTACGTCGTTTACCGCTTCCCCAAGGGCAAGAAAGGTGCCCTCGACAACGCCCACAACATCCTCGCCATCACGGGCGAAACATCCTTCGTCCTGCCCGATGGCGGCAAGGGCAAGTGGCAATATGCCGTCACCGCCCTCGACCGCTGCTGGAACGAGAGCGACCCCGCCTGGAAATAAACCCCCTCATCCTCTCCCATATCCTTAAAGCCGCGACAGCCGCCCTACACCCGGGACGGCTGTCGCCATTATTAATTCATGATCCTTTATCCTTTAACCATTATCCAGCGGCAAAGCCGCTTTTTAAAACAAATGAGCAATGTTCTCAGTCATCATCTTCACGCTCATCGCCAGCAGGATAATACCGAAGAACTTGCGTGAGAACATCATGCCGCCCTCGCCCAGCAGCTGCTGAATCTTCCCGGTACTCTTGATGACGGCAAACACCCACAACATGTTGATCGCCAGGCCGATGAAGATGTTCACGTCGTCATACATCGCCTTG
>Ga0247610_10004951_pt1 | contig 14129 bp, 10 predicted proteins | sample 174DNAGHGhighgp2_FD_193483 | JGI IMG/M metagenome (GOLD analysis project Ga0247610, IMG submission 193483) | Sheep rumen microbial communities from Palmerston North, Manawatu-Wanganui, New Zealand - 1742 DNA GHGhigh gp2 | ecosystem: Host-associated > Mammals > Digestive system > Stomach > Rumen... | reverse complement strand
CGTTACTTCTCTACCCCGAAGAAGATGGGTGCTCAGACTGCTGAGGCCAATATCAATGCCGGCATTGCTGCCGCCAAGCAGATAAATGCTTTCTTTAAGGACGGCGACACGCGCTTCCAGGTTAACAAATAAACGTGCTAATAACATATTTAATTCGGGAATCGCTTGGCGGTTCCCGATTTTTGTTGTACCTTTGTGCCACAATTGTTTAACTTAAAAACAGAAAGAATTATGCAGAGTGACCCCAAGCAGTGCCTTTACTGCACCAACAACCAGACGCAGCACGACCTGATGATCGAGTTCGCACAGCTGCGCGTATCGCGTGCCTTCCTTTTTAAGGAGCAGACCTATCGTGGCCGTTGCCTCGTGGCCTACAAGGACCATGTCAACGACCTGAACGAACTGTCGGACGACGACCGCAACGCCTTCATGGCCGATGTGGCACAGGTGACAAGAGCCATGCAGAAGGCCTTCAATCCTGAGAAAATCAATTACGGTGCCTACAGCGACAAACTGTCGCACCTGCACTTCCATCTGGCACCCAAATACGTTGACGGCCCCGACTACGGCGGCACGTTCCAGATGAATCCCGGCAAGGTCTATCTGACCGATGCCGAGTACCAGGAGTTGATAGACCAAATTAAGGCGAACCTATGATAGTCAAACCGTTTAAGGGCATACGCCCGCCGAAGGAACTGGTGGAGCAGGTGGAGAGCCGCCCCTACGATGTGCTCGACAGCGAGGAGGCACGCGCCGAAGCCGGTGACAACGAGAAGAGCCTCTACCATATCATTAAGCCTGAGATTGACTTTCCCGCAGGCACCAGCGAATATGCTCCACAAGTCTATGAGAAAGCTGCCGAGAACTTCCAGAAGTTCCAGGACAAGGGCTGGCTGCTACAGGATGATGACGAGCATTACTATATCTATGCCCAGACCATGCAGGGCAAGACGCAGTATGGCCTGGTGCTCTGCGCCCACACCGACGACTATATGCAGGGCCGCATCAAGAAGCACGAGCTGACGCGCCGCGACAAGGAGGAAGACCGTATGAAGCACGTCCGCGTGAACAATGCCAACATCGAGCCGGTGTTCTTTGCCTATCCTGACAACGCTACGCTCAACGCCCTCATCATGCGCTATGCACAGACAGAGCCGGAGTATGACTTCATTGCACCGATAGACGGTTTCCACCATCAGTTCTGGGTCATCAGCAACCCGCAGGACATGCAGACCATTACCGACGAGTTCCAGAAAATGCCGTCGATGTATATTGCCGACGGCCATCACCGCTCGGCCGCTGCAGCCCTGGTAGGTGCCGAGAAACAGCAGCAGAATCCCAACCATCAGGGCAACGAGGAGTACAACTTTTTCATGGCCGTATGCTTCCAGGCATCGCAACTGACCATCCTCGACTACAACCGCGTGGTTAAGGATTTAAACGGCTTAAGCTCAGCACATTTCATAGAAAAACTGCAGCAGAACTTTATCGTTGAAGACAAAGGTACTGATCTCTACAAGCCCCAGCAGCTGCACGAATTCTCGCTCTATCTCGACGAGCATTGGTACAGCCTCAAGGCCAAGGAAGGCACCTACGACAACAGCGACCCCATCGGTGTGCTCGACGTTGACATCTCCAGTCGTCTCATTCTGGATGAGATACTGAACATCGGCGACCTCCGCTCCTCACAGCGTATCGACTTCGTTGGCGGTCTTCGGGGACTTGGCGAACTGAAGCGCCGTGTGGACAGCGGCGAGATGCGTGCCGCCCTGGCCCTCTATCCTGTGTCGATGCAGCAGATTATGGACATTGCCGACAGCGGCAAAATCATGCCGCCAAAGGCCACGTGGTTTGAGCCGAAACTGCGCTCAGGACTGGTGATTCACAAACTGTCATGATAATGCATAACGCCGTCATAACGAAGGGATGACCGACGAGTTCAAAACTATCAAAAATGCAGGCGAGGGCTACTACACTGAGAAGCGTAGCAAGTTCCTCGCCTTTGCCCACCACGTTGAGACCGTCGACGAGGTGAAGCAACTTATTGACGGCTATCGGAAGAAATACTACGATGCCCGCCACGTCTGCTACGCCTATATGCTGGGGGCTGAGCGCACCGAGTTCCGGGCCAACGACGACGGCGAACCCTCATCCACGGCAGGAAAACCCATTTTGGGACAGATCAACTCTGCCGAGCTGACCGACATACTCATTGTCGTCGTGCGCTATTACGGCGGCGTCAACCTGGGCACCAGCGGACTGATTGTGGCCTACCGAGAGGCGGCTGCCGATGCTATTGCCCATTGTCAGGTGGAGACACACCAGGTGGAGGAGGTCGTCAGCTACAGCTTTGCCTATCCCATGATGAACGACGTGATGCGCATCGTCAAAGACATGGGGCCGCGTATTGTCAGCCAGACCTACGACAACACTTGCGACATCAAGCTGGCCATCCGCCAGTCGGAGGCTCCGCAGTTACGCCAGCGTCTGGCGAAGTTATCATTTGAATAGACCTTTTTTGTTAGATATGTTACGTCAAGGATTGTTTTCATGTTTCTTTCTATTATCACTCTCTGCCACGGCGCAGACGAAGTGGAATGCCCGCTATCAGCAGTATATCGACCAGTATAAGGACATAGCCATTGAGCAGATGAAGCGCTGGAAGATTCCGGCCTCCATCACACTGGCACAGGGCATCTTCGAGAGTGGGGCGGGGCAGAGCTGGCTCACGCTCCAGTCTAACAACCATTTCGGCATCAAGTGTCACGGATGGACGGGCCGCTCGGTCTATAAGGACGATGATGCCCGCAACGAGTGCTTCCGCGCCTACGACTCTGCCTTCGACTCCTTTGAAGACCACTCCCGCTTCCTGGCTTCAGGACAGCGCTACAGAAGCCTGTTCTCGCTGAAGACCACCGACTACAAGGGATGGGCACGCGGCCTGAAAGCTGCCGGCTATGCCACCAACCCGCAGTATGCCAACAAGCTGATAGACATTATTCAGCTATACAGACTCTATGAGCTCGATACGGCCAGGGGCTACGATAAGTTCATGAGCAGCCATGCCAGGGACCACGGTGTGAACGGACAGCCGCTGCACCCCATTAAGATGTACAACAAGAACTATTTCATCTATGCCCGCCGGGGGGACACCTTCCGCAGCATTGGCGAGGAGATAGGTATTTCGTACAAGAAGATAGCCCGTTATAACGAACGTGACCGACATGACCCTCTGGAGGAGGGCGAGGTCGTGTGGCTGAAGAAAAAACAGAAGCGCGCACCCAAGGACTACAAGGGACACCTGCACTATGTCAAGCGCGGCGAGTCGATGTACTTCATTGCCCAGAAGTACGGCATCCGGCTGAAGTCGCTCTACAAGATGAACCACCTGGGTCCCGATGACGACATCATGGTGGGACAGGGACTCAGGCTACGATAAGCGTCCGCAGTAGGTGAACACGTCAGGAAAGTGCTCACCTATTTTTATGGCCTCGCGGAACAGTCCGAAGACCGAGCTGCCCGAACCAGACATGGCGGCATAGACAGCACCAAGTTCGTAGAGCCGTTGCTTGATGGCGCCAATCTCAGGATGCAGGGTGAAGACACTCTGTTCGAAGTCGTTCCGAAGGTCGTCGCGCCAGGTCTCTATGGGCTGCATGACCACGTCACGACAGTTCTTCAGGGGCTTGGCGGGCTTTATCAGCGAGAAGGCCTCACGTGTAGACACAGGGATGTCGGGGCGTACCACGGCGATGTGATAGTCTGACAGGTCGAGACTCACAGGCTGCAGCCGTTCACCGATACCTTCAGCGTAGGCCGGACGGCTCAGGATGAAGAAGGCACAGTCGGCACCCAGCTTGGCGGCATAGTCTGTCATCTGTTGTTCAGACAGTCCTAAGGCAAACATCTTATTCAGCGCCAGAATGGTGTAGGCACAGTCGCTCGAACCGCCGCCCATTCCAGCTTGTGTGGGTATGCCCTTGTACAGATGAGCATGAATGCGTGGCAGGGTGGGGAAGTCCTGTTTCAGCAGCTGGTAGGCACGCACCACCAGATTGCGCTGCTCGTCGCCCTCCACCGCCATGTTCGTCACCTTGATGTCGCAGTCGGCTGCTGAGGGGAAGCCATCGGCCATCGTCGTCAGTTCCAGGGCATCCTTGATGTTGACGGGATAGAACACCGTCTCCAGGTTGTGATAACCGTCTGCCCGCCGCTCTACGACGTTCAGCCCCAGATTGATTTTTGCTATAGGAAATGTTATCATATTTACTGTTATTCTTAAGCTAATGTTAGATAGGCTCCGTCCAAATATAGATATTCCTCAAGCATCAGGTACTGTAGGGCGGCATCTACCTGCTCGTATGGAAGTGGAATCTGCTTTAGTTGGGTAATATGATGAGGCTTGTGGTCGGCCAGTAGGGTGAGTATCATCTGTCCGGCCTCCTCCCGTTTCTTGTCGTTGGTCAGCGCCTGGCTGGCTCTCAGACAGACGTCACACTGGCCGCAGTCGTGGCTACTGGATTCTCCAAAGTAGTACAGCAGCTGACGGCTGCGGCATACGTTGTCGGTCTCTATGTACTGTAGCATGGCATGGATACGTTCCTCGTAGCGTCGGCGCAGGTCATCGTAGACGGCAGGTGGAAAGATCAGATGCTCTGAGTCCTCGCGACGCTGCATGTAGCGTACGTAGGGAGTGTGCTTCTGCGGTATGAAGCGTATGATGTTCCTGGCTGCCAGCGTCTTCAGAATCATGTACACCTGAGGCTTCGTGGAGCCGCATTCCTGGGCTATAAAAGATTCGTCTATGTAAGCATAGTCTGTGAACAGACCTCCGTAGTTGCGTAGCAGTACCGTGATGACGCGCTCCATGTCAGGCTCCTGCTGGTCCAGGCGATATAACTGGTCGCGGCTCAGACAGAACATGACGCGTGCCTGTGCCTCCTGCTCCTCAATATAGTCTATGTAGCCTGCACGGTTCAGGATTTTCAGGGCTGAGTGTACCTGAACGGGGAAGTGTCGGAACTTGTGGCAGAAGTCATCGACGTTAAACTCGAAGATGGCATTGTAGCCTGAGCCTGTGGCCACCTGATAATAGTAGGACAGGTGGTCGTAGACCAGCCTGACGTAGTCTTTCTCAGGGAAGGTGTCGGCAATACGCTTCAGCAGTTTGCGCTGGTCGCTGCCGTTATAGAGCAGCACGGCGTATGCTTTCTTGCCGTCTCGCCCGGCACGTCCAGCCTCCTGGAAGTAGGCCTCTATGGAGTCCGGAGTGTCGATATGGACTACTAGCCTGACATCGGGCTTGTCAATGCCCATACCGAAGGCGTTGGTTGCCACCATTACGCGTATCTTGTCGTGCTGCCACTGCTGTTGCCGTTCGTCTTTCTGGGCGGAGTCAAGTCCGGCATGGTAGTGGGTGGCAGTGATGCTCTGATCGTTCAGCAGGTCGGCCACCTCCTTGGTGCGTCGCCGGCTGCGTACATAGACGATGGCTGCGCCAGGCGTGTTCTTCAGTATGTGTATCAGTTCGTCGCGCTTGTCGGTGGCATGGCGTACGACATAGGCCAGGTTACTGCGTTCAAACGACATGCGGAAGACGCGCTTCTCGCTGAAAGCCAGCCGTTCTTGTATGTCGTCGACGACGGCAGGGGTGGCCGTGGCCGTCAGCGCCAGCACGGGCGTATCTGGCAGTTCGTGTCGTATGTCGGCTATCTGCAGGTAGGAGGGGCGGAAGTCATAGCCCCATTGTGAGATGCAGTGGGCTTCGTCGACGGTAATGAAACTGACCTTCATGTGGCGCAGCTTCGTACGGAAGAGTTCTGACGACAGCCTCTCAGGCGAGACGTAGAGCAGCTTCACGGCACCGAAGACGGCATTTTCAAGGGTGGTCAGCACGCGTTCATGCTCCATGCCGCTGTAGATGGCTGCTGCCCGTATGCCCCGTCGTCGCAGGTTCTGCACCTGATCTTTCATCAGGGCTATAAGCGGAGTGATGACAATGCAAACGCCCTCAGCAGCCAGTGCCGGCACCTGAAAGGTGACTGACTTGCCGCCACCCGTCGGCATCAGGCCCAGCGTGTCATGACCGGCACCGATAGACTCGATGATTTCTCGCTGAATGCCGCGGAAATCATCGTAGCCCCAGTACTTCTTCAGTATTTCCTGATAAGACATACAAACTGGTTTATGATGCCTTTATCGTTTATTCTGTCTCGCTCGGCTTGATGTCCTCTATCTGTAGTTGCACCTCGCTGCGCTTATAGACGTTCTCCTCAATCGTGTAGACAATATCAAACGAGCGTTTCGACTTGATGTAGCGCGCCGCCTGACTCTGGCCGAAGGCAATGCCGTTCATCACGTTGCTCGACTTTGAGTCAACCAGTTCCAGCTTGATGTGCTCCTGCTGGCGTCCCACCACCTTGCTTGTTCCGTAGTCATAGACATTGCGGGTACAGAACAGCGGTTTGGGATTATCGGGGCCGTGGGGCGCAAATTTCTTGAGGTCGTTGTGCAGTTTCTTGGTGATTTCACGGAAATCCACCTCCTCCTCGATATCCAGCGTGGCCTCTGTCTGTTCAGGCAGGATATGGTCGTTGACATATTGCTGGAAGCGGCGCCGGAACTCTGGAATATTCTCAATCTTCAGCGACAGGCCTACAGCATAGGTGTGGCCACCAAAGTTCTCCAGTATGTCGCGGCATGATTTCACGGCGTCGTAGATGTCGTAGCCGGCTACCGAGCGTGCCGAACCGGTAGCCAGGTCGCCGCTGCGCGTCAGCACCACCGTGGGGCGGAAGTACATTTCCGTCATGCGCGAGGCCACGATTCCAACCACGCCCTTCTTCCAGTTCTCGTCGTAGAGCACAATGCTGTTATGGTGCTTCTGGCTCTCCAGTTTCTCAATAATCTGGTTGGCCTCCTCGGTCATCTGCTTGTCAACATCCTTGCGCTGTTCGTTATACTCGTTGATGTGTGTAGCCATGGCTAGTGCGCGGTTGAAGTCACGCTCCACCAGCAGGTCGACGGCTTCGATGCCGCTCTGCATACGCCCTGAGGCATTGATGCGCGGTCCTATCTTGAACACGATGTCGCTCATGGTCAGCTCACGCCCCGTCAGTCCGCATATCTCGATAATGGCTTTCAAGCCGATGGATGGACCCTGGTTCAGCTGCTTCAGTCCGTGGAAAGCCAGAATGCGGTTCTCGCCTGTCATCGATACAATATCAGCGGCTATGGACACGGCACAGAAGTCCAACAGTGGAATAAGCCTTGAAAACGGAATGCCGTTGTTCTTGGCAAAGGCCTGCATGAACTTGAAACCTACGCCACAGCCGCACAAGTGCTTAAAGGGGTAGGTAGAGTCCTCGCGTTTGGGATTCAGGATGGCCACTGCGGGCGGCAGTTCCTCGTCGGGCACGTGATGGTCACAGATGATGAAGTCTATGCCAAGCGACTTGGCATAGGCAATCTCGTCGATGGCCTTGATACCGCAATCGAGCACGATAATAAGTTTCACACCTTGTTCCGCTGCATAGTCCATTCCTTTCTTGCTGATACCATAGCCTTCCTCATAGCGGTCGGGGATATAGTATTCAATGTTAGAATAGAACTGCTGCAGGAACTTGTACACCAAAGCAACCGCCGTACAGCCGTCAACGTCATAGTCGCCGTAGACCATGATACGCTCTTTGCGGCCCATAGCATCGTTCAGTCTGTCGACCGCCACATCCATGTCGTTCATCAGGAAGGGGTCTATCAGCTCGTTTAGCATGGGACGGAAGAAACGCTTGGCCGCCGATTCCGTCTTGATGCCGCGCTGGATGAGCAAGTCGGCAAGGATTGGACTCATGCCAATCTTCTCTGCCAGCTCCTTAGCCGCCGCGGTTCTGTCGGGTGTAGGTGGTTCGTAATTCCATTTGAAATGCATTTATATTTTATTTTTGTTTATGTCGCTTTGGTGAAAACCGCCTAATATGGCAATTTACGGCTCAAAGTTACATAAAAAAAACGACATAACCTCAAGATAATACAAAAATTTAACAGAATTCAACTTTAGCAGATGGCCTGTCTATGTTTTTTTGAGATATGATAAAGAAAAAGGGTTTAAAAGTTTGTCGGTTCAAAATTAAAGCGTAACTTTGCGGCAGAATGAGAAAGTCGGTAAGATTAGGATTTTTTTTCTTTGCTTTTGCATTGGTGGCTTTGCTGTGCTCTTGTTACAATCGTGGCCAGCTGTCGCCCGATGCCTGGGACCTGACACAGCAGCAGTTAGACAGCATCTCGTTCTACACCACTCACCACTATACGCAGAACTATAACTTCCTCGTGAGGGCCGACTCCATGCCCATCATACCGCAGCTGCCTGCCGAGGCTCTCAGCGACATGCCCGTTGACACGCTGATGGTCTACAAGGGCGACCACCTGGTGGTGGCTGACATCACCACGGTGCCCGCCGACACCATTGACTCCGTATGGGTGAAGGTGGCACGCGACCAGGAGACCTTCGGCTGGATACATGAGCACGACATGCTGGTGGCCGTCTCGCCAGATGACCCTATCTCGGAGTTCATTGATTTCTTCTCCGACGCCCACCTGCTCATCTTCCTGGCATTGGTGGTGGTGGTCGTGGCCGTCTATGTGAACCGCAAGCTGATGAGGCGACAGGCCAAGCTCGTCCACTTCAACGACATCGCCTCGTTCTATCCCACCTTGCTCTGTCTGCTGGTGGCAGCCTCGGCAACACTCTATTCCAGTATCCAGATGTTCGACCCTGAGAAGTGGCGCCACTTCTACTATCACCCTACGCTCAACCCCTATGCCGTGCCCTTCACGCTGGGCCTGTTCCTGGTCTCGGTGTGGGCCCTTCTGATTGTGGGCGTGGCCGTGCTCGACGATGTGCGACGCCAGCTGCCCTTCGGCGAGGCCGTACTCTATCTGTTGGGATTGGGAGCCACCTGCGCCGTAGACTACGTTGTGTTCAGCGTCTCCACCTTATATTATATAGGCTATCCGCTGTTTCTGGCATACGCTGTGTTTGCCCTGTACCGCTATTTCTGCCAACCACGCCCTCGTTACCAGTGTGGGCGCTGCGGTGCACCACTTTACCGGAAGGGTACCTGCCAGCATTGCGGTGCTCTTAACGAATAAACAAAAACTTAACATACTAACAACTATAAACATGAAGAACTATTTACTTGAGAAACTAAGTATTGCCTGCATGATGGCCTGTGCCGTCATGACAGCCGTGGCAGCCGACATACATGTGGCCACTACGGGTAGTGACGACAATGCCGGCACGGAGGCAGCACCGCTGCTGACTATCCACAAGGCGCTGGAGCTGGTGAAGGCCGGCGACCGCATCCTGATTCACGAGGGAACCTACTACATCGCCGAACGGCTCAAGATTCCCGAGTTGCCGACGAACCCCGATTTGCGCTGTGAGATGCGTGCCTGGCCGGAGGAGGCTGCAGGCAAGGTGATCATAGACGGCTCGAACATGAACCCTGCATCGGAGATAGCCTTTAAGCAGGCCCGTTGTATCTATGTCAACCACCAGGCCAACTACTGGACCTTCTACGGACTGGTGTTGCAGAATGCCAAGGACAACGGCATGAAGATGGAGGGCTCGTACAACATCGTGGAGCGCTGTACCTTCCGCTGGAACAACGATACCGGTCTGCAGCTGGGTATGTTCAAGGACTTCAGCATTGAGGAGACCAAGTCGTTCCCCATCAGCGGACAGCCGGAGTACAATCCCGGCTACAGCTACTGCCGATACAACAAGGTGATTAACTGCGACGCCTACGAGAATGCTGACCTGAAGTCGTACAGCGGCTCTGACGACGGCGGTGATGCCGACGGCTTTGCGTGCAAACTGTTCCCAGGCCCCGGAACGGAATTCCGCGGCTGCCGTGCCTGGACGAACTCGGACGACAACTGGGATCTCTACATGGTTTACCATCCTGTGGTGATAGACCATTGCTGGGCTTACCATGCCGGCTATACCAAGGACGGCAAAGAGGGTAAGAACGGCAACGGCTTCAAGCTGGGTGGCGGCGGCTCGGCCGGCGGTGCTGCCTTCGACCAGTCTACGGGTGCCCATGTGGTGACCAACTGTGTGGCCTTCGGAAACCTGCACAAGGGCTTCGACCAGAATAATGCCATCGAGGGTATGTACGTCATCAACTGCACGGCCTGGGGCAATGAGTTCAACTACCGCTTCCCCACCATCTTCAAGTATGGCACGATGACCATCCGCAACTGCGTAGGGTGGGGGGCCACCGCCCAGAAGAGCGGGGTCAACATAGGCAACCATGAGTTCTTGTCGCCCGACAAGGAAGGCTATCAGGACCCCGACACCGAGTATAACTCCTGGACCACCATAGACGGCTGCAACCCCATCAAGGAGGGCTACAAGGAGGGAAAGACGCAGATAGAGACCAAGGACCACTCCGGCGAGTTCCTGTCGCTGAGCGTCGACGACTTCATGGCTCCCCGCGAGGCCGACGGTTCGCTGCCCAACAACAACTTTGCACGCCTGAAACCCGGCAGCATCTTCAAGGATATGGGTACGCCTATCATCGGCTACACCCCCACGCGCAAGATGACCGAGGCAGAGTGTACGGCTGCCGGACTGGAATATATCACCGCCGACGACATCTACATACCATACAACGATGCCGCACCCGACTTCGGTGCCTTCGAGCTGGACGGCGTGCCCTTCGAATTTACGGTGCCCGAGAAGATTGAGGTGAAATGCAGCACGGCCAACTCGTCGCAGGAGATTGTAGCCGGGCAGGCCATTGAGGCCATCGTCTATGAGTGGAGCGAGGCAGGCACCGGCGCCACCGTGGAGGGACTGGCTGAGGGGCTGACCTATAGCGTCAGCGGCAACACGCTGACCATCAGCGGCACGCCCGCCACCGGCTGCTCCTTCAAGGTTACCATTTCGGGCGACAGCGACAAGGGCGTGAAGGCCGTCAGCACAACGGGCATCGTGAAGACCGTCACCCCCTTCAAGGTGCTCACCGGCGACTGGTATCACTTCACCGATGCCTTTGAGGCGTTGCCCGCCGACCTGCAAGGCGTATTGGAGCTGGTGCAAGGCGACAACAGCGATGCAGGCAAAGCCCTGACATCCATTGACCCTGAGAAGGAAGAGTCGGGCTCTGGCTTCGGCAAGGGTGCGCTCTGCATGGGACAGAGTAACGGCGGTCTGAAGCTGACGCTCAAGGATGGTGTGCTGGAGCTGAAGCTGAACCTGTACTTCACCGGCGGCCGTTCGTTTAAGATTACCTGTACGCTGGCCGACGGCACCTCGAAGAGCGTTACGACTGAGAAATACAAGAAGGGAACGTACGGCGGCTATGACATCCTGACCACTGCGGGACTGACCGACGAGGCCGACAGGCTCAAGGTGAGAAGCATCGTGTTCCAGCAGAACGGTGCCAACGGCGGTGCCCGTGCCTACGACATGTATGTGCGTGTGCCCGACAACGGCACAACAGCCATCGAGACTCTCAGAGACCAGGGCGCAGGCGTGGCTTACAAGAGGCTTCAGGACGGAAGGATCATTGTCGTGAAGAACGGCCAGAGCTATAACCTTCAGGGACAAGCGGTTCAGTAATTTATGACTATGAAGAAACTGACATTATTATTCAGTCTGCTTTGCTTTGCCTTCACCCTGCAGGCAGCCGATGTGGCTGAGGACTTTAGCACGCTGGAAAAGGGGAAATACGGCACCGGCAGCGAACAGACGGTAACGCTGCCCTCAGGCGAGTGGCGGGCGCTGAAGATGGAACTCAAGGTAAACAGCGGCACCAGGCAGTTCACCTTCTCAAGCGGTACGGGGTCCTGTCTCATCACACCGGCCATGGACGATCCGGGCAAGATAACCGTTGACTGGGGCTCTGGCGGTAACAACAAGCTGACCATCAGCTACTCTGTTGATGGAGGGGCCTGGCAGCAGCTTGACCAGATTTCGTCAGGAGGCTCGGGAGCCAAGTCGTATGGCAGCAAGACGGGACTCGACGGACAGTCCAACGTGCGATTCCGCTTTGTTGGCAGTTCCAGCAACACGTATGTGACGAAGGTGGTCATCAAGTCGGCTAACGTCGTACCTACCGACCCTGACGATCCAACCTATATTACGGAGGGAACGTGGGTGCCCACGAAGGCATTTCCCAAAGCCGTGAACACCTATTACATATCGCCTGACGGCAACGATGCGACGGGCGACGGTTCTGAAGCCAAACCCTGGTACAACATTGCCGTGGCATACGCTGCTGCACAGCCCGGCGACCATATTGTCTGCAGGGGCGGAAGCTATAAGATCAGCAAGTACGGCACCGATGGCAAACTCACCGTGCGCATGAACAAGGTGGGCACTGCCACTGCCCCCATCGTCATCCGTTGTGCCGATGGCGAGAAGCCCGTCTTCGACTTTGAACAGCAACTGCTCGACTGCAAACGTAGCACTAAAAACGTTGGCGACAGAGGTGTTCTGCTCTCAGGCGACTACCACATCATTTTCGGCATTCACATCAAGCATGCTGCCGACAACGGCATCAAGCTGGAAGGCTCGCACAACCGCATTGAGCGCTGTGAGTTCTCGTATAACCTTGACACGGGGTTGCAGTTAGGCTTTGGCCATCATTTCAGCGACACCCATCCCGGCATCAGCAAGAACGATGGCTCCTACTGTGCGTATAACGACATCGTGGACTGCGACTCACACCACAACTGCGACTGCGATGCCAACTACGGCAGCGATGCCGACGGTTTTGCATGTAAGATGCACAACGGCAAAGGCAACCGCTTCATACGCTGCCGCGCATGGCGTAACAGCGACGATGCCTGGGACCTCTACGAGACCGACTACGATGTCATCCTCGCCGAGTGCTGGGCTTGGGAGTCGGGCAACAAGACTGACCATGAATGGGTGAAGGACTATCTGGACACGTCGGCATCGTTCTCAGGCAATGGCAACGGCATCAAGCTGGGCGGCAATGGCGAGGGTGGCAACTCACTGGGCGTTCACTATGCCTTCAACTGCATCGCCTTCGGCTGCAACGAGGGCAGTTCGGTGAAGGGCTTCGACTGCAACAGCCACCATGGCGGTCATGTGCTGGTGGGCTGCTTGGGCTTCGACAACAGCTACGACTTTATGTTTGAGAGCAGCGGTTCCGACAATAACCGTTATTATAATAATGTGTGTCTGGGCAAGCAGGAAATTTGCGTCGGCTACGACGACTACAACGCCCTGGCTGCACCCATGTCGAAGAACGGGTGGAGCAACCACCTGGTGACAGGGGCTTCTGCCAATGACTATGTAACACTCGACGAGGACGATGCCCTGCTGCCACGCGACATCTACGGCGGTATGCCCCGGCGGTTCGGCCGCCTGACGGCTGACCCTGAGAATGTGCTCACCGATGCCGGCAATGCAGACCTGGACAATGTCAACGGCGTGTGGCAGCAGTTGGTGAGCGACTTTCCCTTCCTGGCACGTAGCGTTACAGGCGCGTCCCGCGACCTCGGCCCCTACGAGCGTCCCGGCACCACCACCGGCATAAGCCCCACCGCACTCTCCAAGGGCAGCGCCGACGGGCAGCAGAAGTTTCTTAGAGACGGTCGTCTCGTCATCAGGAAGAACGGTCAGCACTATAATGTCATGGGACAAAAGCTGTAGACTCACCCCTGAAAGCTGTTCTAAAAAACGAAAAAATTGTATAAAATCCAGACTAATCTGCGCGAAAGAAGGAAAAAATGCCTACCTTTGCACCGGATAAAACCATTAACAACGTAAGAATATGAAGAAAATCATGATGACTATGGCGCTTGCTGTCAGCATGCTGATAGGAGCGCAAACCGTAAAGGCACAGGAGGTGCTGACACCTGCACAGCAGGCTGAGATGAAGGCTAAGAAGGCTGCCGACGATGCTGCTGCCAAGGCTCAGAAGGAAGCCGAGAAGGCCCAGAAGAAGGCTGAGAAGGCCCAGAAAAAGAAGGAGGCTGAAGCTAAGAAGAAGGAGAAGGAGGCCAAGAAGCGCGAGAAGCTGCAGAAGAATGCCGAGAAGACGCGCAAGGCTGCCGAGAAGGCTCAGGAGAAGGCAACCAAGGCTCAGGAG
>Ga0247610_10004950_pt1 | contig 14130 bp, 16 predicted proteins | sample 174DNAGHGhighgp2_FD_193483 | JGI IMG/M metagenome (GOLD analysis project Ga0247610, IMG submission 193483) | Sheep rumen microbial communities from Palmerston North, Manawatu-Wanganui, New Zealand - 1742 DNA GHGhigh gp2 | ecosystem: Host-associated > Mammals > Digestive system > Stomach > Rumen... | reverse complement strand
GAAAAGAAAATGAACATGAAAAGTACCTTTTCCACGCTTTTGCACCAAATTGTATATTTTGGTGCAAAATATTAATCTTCAACAGGTTTTATATCAATATTAGAAATGGTGTGCGTTGCAGACTCAAATTTGAAAGCTCCAGGAGGAGTATTAACGTATAAAGCGGTGCCAAATCCCAGCGTTAAGCCGCCAACAATACCTGCTACTGCGCCTAAAATTTGCTTAGTTGCTGATGGTGAATTTCTTAATAAATACAAAGGAATAACTGCGCCAAGGAAACCTCCTGCACTCACTACTCCCTTAAAAATATTTTTTCTTTGTTTGATATCTTTAGGTGATGAATTATTGCTGACATAAGCTTTAATTTGCGGGGCAGTTGTCATCATGTCATTATATGCTTTTTCAAAAGTATCTCTGTCACTTGTAGGAATGCTGAATTTTCCGGCATCATTGCCTTGGGAGTCAACAACTCTATATACAGTCCTGCCGTTCTTGACGATAGAGGTTCTGTATATATTTCCGTATGGATGTGAATTTTCAGAAATACCACTAACCATATGATCACCTTCACTCTACAAATATATTATAACATTTTTTTTAGGGTTTTTGAAGTAGTTTTATATTTTTTTTGAAACTTTTTCAAAAACTTCTTCAAAACTTTCTATCGGGATTAGTTTATATCCGCAGTGTTTAGCCAAAGTTCCGCCCATTCCGAAAAGTTCTTCTTGTGGGTATCTTCTGCATATTCCGGGGCGTTTTTTGTGGATTTTGCATTTATTTGTTTCTTTATCTAAATTTTCGCATTCAAAAACAAGTCCGATTTCGTCTTTGTCAACAACTTTCAAATATGTATAAAAAGAATGCATTGTTTTTAGATATTCAAATTCTTCTTCTGTTTGAATTATGTTTTTATGTTTTACATAAATTTTTTGGCAGCACCTTCCGCAAGCATTACAGCTGCCGACTCTGTAGTATTTTCTTTTTAATATATAGAGATAAAATATTTTTTTTAAGTATTTAAACAATTTTAGATTTTGCAAGTTTATATTCTCCGCTTCCCCGTTCTGATAGTTGTAAAACTTTTGTAAAATATTTGTTTGCGTTTGTATTTTTGCCTTCTAAGAGAAGTTTATTTCCTTTACCAATACATTCTTTTATAATATTTTGTTCTGGGTTTATAAACATTTTTATTTCTTCGATTCTGTCATTGAGTTCATTCTTCATCTCTTCGTTTAGAATTATGCAGTTTTCGTATTCAATCAGTGCGAGATGATAATTATTTTCGTCGTAATATGTATCACCCCACTTTTTGTGCCCCTGATAACTCATACCGTCAAAGCTGTTTCCGAGATTTTTTATCATATTTAAAGTTTTAAGATATTCTTGTTGATTATGTACAACAAGCGGAAGTAGCCTTCTCATTATACAGAATGCTGCCGTATAATCACCGAGATTTATGTATATGGAAGTTAGTTTTTGCATTACCTCTAATGAACTATTTTCTATGCAGAAGGCTTGTTTATAAAAAGCAAGAGCATGCATATTGTCATTTAAGTTAAGATACAAATTTCCTAAAAGAGTATTAACTTCAAAATTCAGAGGTGCATTCTTGACAGCAAAAGTCAAATACTCAATGGCTGTATTGTAATTCTTTTTAGACAACTCATTTTTTGCTTTTTGTACGGATTCAGAAGCAATATGATTACATTTTTCAATGCTGTTTTTTATTTCATAGTATTCATCAGATTTATCCGAAGCATACTTTAAGTATTTTTTATAATAGAAAACAGATTGAAAATTCATTCCTAATGAATAATAAGAAGTTGCAAGATTGCGTGTTATTGTTTCATCATTGGGTTTGTATGAATATACATGTAGCCAGTTATATATTGCATTTTTTAAATCGTTATTTTTGAAATAAATGTTGCCTAAATATTGGTATGACGGGTTTTCTTTAGGTTCAAGATTTACAGATTTTTGAAAAAATTCTTTTGCTTTATCAATTTCGCCAAGCTTGTAATAGCATTTGGCAATCCTATGATAAAGACGATATGAGATGCTTGTGTTAATCAAGCTTAAATACAAGCGCAGAGCAGAATTATAGTCACCTGTATTATAGTGATTTTTTGCCGCCTCAAGCTTTTTGTCTTCTATATTGGAATTGTCTGCAATATAATACTCAGAAGATGTCATGGCTTTATTTTATCATATTTATAGCTCTAAATCATCCCACAATTTAGAATTTGTTATAAGTTCTTCCATTACGTCATCTTCAAATACATCTATAACACCTTCAGCAAAAAGTTCCTGCATTCTGGACAAATATGATTTGTCTTCAGGGTCGCTCATAGCAATTTGTGTAAATTTTTTGATATCCAAATCTTTTCTGAAGAGTTCCATTGCATTTGAAGAAATTTCAGTTTTATCTACATAAGGATTGTTGTATCCGTTATTTTTTTGGAAAGCAGAACGAATATTAGCCAAATTTACTACATTATTCGTTTGGAATTGTGAATTGTATAATAAATCTTTATTGTTTTCGTTGATATTATTGAACATAAGCCCCCAATCTCCCCGATTATTATATTTATTACATTATCATACATATTTCCTCTTCTGTTATCATACGTTTAGTGTATTTTAATTGTTTTATTATCTTTTTTTTGTAAATTTTTGTTACAAAAAGGCAATTTATTAATACAAAAAAACTTTTATATATCAGGAACGGATTTAAAGAGGATAATAATATGAAAAAATTCAACAAAATATCAGCACTGGTTCTGACAGCATTATTTGCATCAATGCAAATTTCAATGGCAACGATTGACACAGGTCTCGGAAACGGGCTTGGCGGTGCTGTAATTAACACAGCAGACGGTGGTTTTGCGGGCGTAGAAACGGGAACTAATTCTGCAACATTAAATTTTACGGGTGATTCACATGTTAATTGGAATACATTAAATTTAAACTCCAATGAAACATTAAACTTTAATGCAACAGGCGGAGCAACAGGTGTAACGGTTTTAAACACGGTAAATTCGGGAATGTCAACAATATATGGTCAAATTAATTCAAATGCAGGTATTGGAAAAGTAATTATTTCAAACCCGAACGGTATCATATTTGATGGCGCAAGATATACTGCAACAGGTGGTGACGTATCACTTACAACTCAACCTTTAACGGCGAATTTTGTTAACGGTCAAATGAATATTACTAATCTTTCAACAAACAATGCTGTGGGAGTTGTTACAATCAAAGATTCTGATTTTTCAGTAAGCGGAGAATTTAATATTTTATCTCCTCAAATTAGTATAACAAATACCGGAAATCACAAAATTACAGCAAATAAAGGAATGAAACTTGTTACAGCAAACGGTCAAGATTATCTTTCTACAGGAAACAGCGCTCCTGGAAATGCAGTAGTACTTGATGCCGTTAATGTTGACGGCGATGTCTACATTGTTTCAGATAAAGGCTATGTAAAAACAGTAAACGGAGGTACAATTAACGGTAATTTAAATATTAAATCCGACGACAGTGTCGTTCTTAACTATACAGACGGTGGAAAAGTTCTTGAAGTAAAAGGAGATGTTAATGCAGAAGCCAACGGATGGGCAATGTATGCAAGAAACACTAAAGTCGGCGGCAATCTTAATATGACAAACGGCGGAGGTTTCCTTGAAGTAGGAAACGTTAGAGTCGGTAAAGATATGAACTTGACAACTGTTGCTAAGTCTGAAAATCCGTACGGTTACAAACACTTTGTACACGTAGTCGGAAATAATGAAGTAGCAGGTAATGTGACAATTAATTCAAAAAACAATATTCACATCGGTAACTATGATTATGATGAACAAAAGTTGTTAGATGGCAACTTAAAAGTCGGAGGTACGTTAGATGCACACGCACAAGACGGCCATGTAACAGTTACAATCAATACTCAAGCAGACAAAATTAAGCTTACTTCAGATAATTTGAATGTATTGACAAGTGATGATATTACTTTAACCGCTAATGAATATCAATTCTCATCAAACGGTTATATCGGTGCAATTTCTGATTATACAAAAGAAGACGGTACAACGTTAACAAAAGACCAACAAATTGTAAGTTTAATGGAAAATTATACATATATTCCGCACGATATTAAAAGTCATAATTATATAAATATAGCAGGTGGTAAAGTAACTAAGATTGATACTGGGGAAGACGCGAAAGCATATATCGCATCACATGGCGATATGGAAGTAACAGGCGCTAATGCAGGGGAAATTAATTTAACAGCCTATGGTAAGAGAATCGATATCACAGGCAACGATGTTCACGCAAAGAACATCAACGTGGGAAATGAAACCAGTGTACTAAAAGTAGAATTTCCGGGAAGAGATTACACTCTTAACTACACAAACATTCGTGACGGACAAGTTGTAACGGTAAATCCGGATGAAGTAATTACATACGAATTAACAGATGCTCCAACCGGTCACAACGCAGGACACAGCATTGATGAACAAAGAACCAATACGACTTACTTAATCGGTCCGGGAACACCTGTTCCGCCGGAACCTCCGACTCCAACTCCGAATCCGAATCCAGATCCTGAAGCAGAAAGAAATTTGATGGCACAATGGGCTCCGGAAGATGTAACAGCAGCACCAGTAAATACACCGGTAGCATACGCAGCAGATTTGGATGATGAAGAACTAGATAAAGCAGTCAGAAAGAATGTTGACGGTTCGGTAACAGTAGTAAGAGCATTTCCAATGGTAGACTAAAAGCATAAGATGTAAGATAAAAGCGGATGACTTAAATCATCCGCTTATTTTTTGTTCAGACTTTTCTAAAACCTTTATCTTTGGAAATAGTTCTTCCTATTGATTTTATTTTACTTTCAATACATCCTCTGCATTGTTCGGGACTTTCGCCTATACAAATTTTTCCGGGGTAAATTTCGTATTTTGCGCGATATTCCGTGGATGTAATATTTGGCATAACAACATTTGCTCCGCTTTGGAGGGCAATTAATCTTCCGTTCGGATTAAGCGTTTCCATTGCTGTAGTTGCTGGAATATTGATATTAGGAAGATTTATTCTTGTTAATGCCATTACTTTTAATGCAAGCCGGAAATCACCGTTTGAACAATCTTTTAGGGGAGTTTCTTTGTGTGCAATAAAAGGTCCAATTCCAACCATATCCGCATCAAGCTCCTTAAAAAACAGTATGTCGTCAGCCAGTGATTCTATAGTTTGATTTGGAAGCCCGACAAGGCATCCCGTTCCTGTTTCGTAACCCAAGGATTTTAAATCTTGCAGGCACCTTACTCTGTTTTCAAAACTTGCATTCGGGTGCATTTCTTTATACAAATTTTTATCGGTTGTTTCTATTCTTAAAAGATATCTGTCAGTTCCAGCTTTTTTAAAAGCTTTGAATTCATCATAAGTTTTTTCGCCAATACTGAGTGTTAAGGCAATGTCATATTGTTTTATTTTCCGAATAATTTCAATCATTTTGTCTGTATCAAAATATTCGTCTTCGCCGGATTGAAGAACAATTGTACGATATCCCATATTAACGGCTTTTTGTGTGTATAATAGAATTTCATCCTTTAAAATTCGGTATCGTTCAATTTTTTTGTTAGCTGATTGAAGCCCGCAATATTTGCATTGTCTTTTACAAATATTTGAAAATTCAATTAAACCTCTGAGATGAACTTCGTCACCCACATTTTCATGTCTGATTCTGTCAGCTTCTTTAAAAAGCCAATCGTTTTTTGAACTGTCAGACAAAATATCAATCAATTCGTTTTTGTTCATATCTGTATTTTATATTAAAAAAATGATATTATTAATAGCATAGTTTGATAAATGATTGGTCGTGGAAATATTACATTTTATTTTGCATAAGTTTTTAGGTCTGATATAATCAAATCAGATTAACGTTATTCTGGGAGAATTAATATGAGCATAAAATTAAAAGATTTTGAGATTGGAATGGATAAATTAACAGTTTTAGCAGGCCCTTGTGCCGTAGAAACTCTTGATATTATGAGAGAGACAGCAGAAGGACTAAAAAAAGTATGCGAAGAACTTGATATCAATTATGTTTTTAAGTGCTCATACGATAAAGCAAATCGCTCATCAATTAAATCTTATCGCGGACTCGGAATGGAAAAAGGGTTGGAATACTTATCCGTAATCAAAAAAGAGTTTGATTTACCGATAGTTACGGATATTCATACTCCGAATCAAGCAGAAATTGCTGCCGAAGTTGCTGATATATTGCAAATTCCTGCTTTTTTGTGCCGTCAAACAGATTTGCTTGTAGCAGCGGCAAAAACAGGTAAAATTGTTAATATTAAAAAAGGGCAGTTTTTAGCGCCTGAACAAATGAAGAGTTTGGTGAAAAAAGTTGAAGACAGCGGAAATAACAGGATTTTGGTAACAGATAGAGGAGTATCATTTGGATACAATAATCTTGTTTCTGATTTTAGAGCTGTTCCGATAATGAAATCTTTTGGATATCCTGTTGTATTTGATGCAACTCACAGTGTACAAATGCCGGGTTCAAACGGTGATTCCACAGGCGGAGACAGAAGATTTGTCCCTGTGCTCGCAAATTGTGCAATGGCAGCCGGTGCAGATGTTCTGTTTTTTGAAGTTCATCCAGACCCTGAATGTGCTCTATGTGACGGACCTAATATGTTGTATCTGAAAGATGCAAAAGAAGTGTTCAAAAAATGTAATGAAATTTACAAGGTTGTCAGAGCATAATTAATTTATTTCAATTTCACCTTGTCTGTAAATAACGGCATTGCTGTCTTTGAAACCGACTACGGTTGATGCTTTTCCTTGTGCGTGGTGTCCAAAGTCTTCTATAACCAAATCAACCTTATCACCTATATAGTTAAGAGCTTCTTCGTAACTCAGTGCTGGCGGTTCGCCTGAAATATTTGCACTTGTTGTAGCAAGAACTCTTCCTGCTATGTTTTTGCAAATATTTGAAAATACTTCATTATCCGGCACTCTTATTCCGACGGTTGATAATCCTGATGTGATATGGTCAGGAGTATTTTCGGATTTATTCAAAACTAATGTCAGAGCTCCCGGAAAATATTTTTTTATTAATTTTTGAGCTTCTTTTTCAATAGGTTGTTTTACATAATCAAATAGAGGGTAAATATCATAACTCATCAAAATTAATGGCTTTTTTGCTTCCCTGTGTTTTATTTCGTATATTTTTTTAACGGCTTTTCTGCTTGAAGGCAGACATCCTATTCCCCAAACCGTATCCGTAACAAATGCGATTACACCGTCATTATCCAAGATTTCATTTATTTTTTTATAATCCATATTTTATATTACCTTTTCACATCTTCGCTTTTATATTATAATATCAAAGTAAAAAATAAAGGAGAACACTATGGTTCAACAGTTTAATAACATGCCTCAAAATCCGCAGAAAACAAGACTTGCAGTGATTTTATTTCTTAAAGGTTCTGCAACGCCGATTGTTACGTATTTTGATAATCCGCAAGCAGTATACAGCGAGTTGAAACAATTAATGAAAAGCCCTACGCCGGTTCTTGTTGAAAAAGAGCCAATTGGACCGATAAAAAAACTTTGTTTTGTTTCTACTCAAATTTCAGGTGTAGTGCTTCAGGAAGAACCGTTTGTTTAGTTTTATAGGAAGCGAAAATGTCTTATTTGGTTAGTATTGAAGATATTGAAAGCGGATTAGATAATGTCGTTGAGTTTGATGATGACATAAAAGAGCTTGAAAATTGTCACATAAAAGCGAACCTGTCTTTGAGACCTTTAGGTGAATATATAGAAGTTAAGGGTCGAGTATTGGGTTCTGTAACTTTGGAATGTGACAGGTGTCTGAATAAATATGAACACAAACTGGATTTTGAAATCGATGAAATGTATGCAAAAAAATCTTTGTATGAAGAATATTCATCAGAGGTAGAAATCGCATCAGGACAGTTTGTTACGGACTTAAACGGCGAAAAAGAAATTGATATTTATGACCTTTTGTATCAATCTGTAATATTATCTTTACCAAATAAAAAGGTTTGTGGTATAAATTGTAATGAGGGATTTTTTGTATCGGAAGAAGAATACAAACCTCACGACAGCAGAATGGATGTTTTCAAAAACATAAAAATAAATTAACCCGATATATAAGTAGAACACAAAGGAAAGGTATAAGAAAATGGCAGTACCAAAGAAAAGAACAGGGCATAGCGCTCAAGGAAAAAGAAGATCAAACTGGAAGGCAACAAAGCCTACTACAACTAAATGTCCAAATTGCGGTGCAACAGTTTTAGCGCACACAGTTTGTACAGCTTGCGGAACTTATAAAGGACAACCTGTTTCTTTAAAAGATAAAGCAGCTAAAGTTGAAGAAGTAAAAGAAACAAAAAAAGCTAAAAAAACAACAAAGAAAGCTAAGGCAGAAGCTCCTGCTGAAGAAGTAAAAGTTGAAGAAAAAGCTGAAGTTGCAGAAGAAACGAAAGTTGACGAAGCTAAAGAAGAAACAACTGAAGATAAAGCAGAATAGTAATTAAGAAGTGGAAAATAGAAAGTGGAAAGTTAGTATATAAAACTTTCAACTTTCGATTTTCGGCTTATAACTTTGAATAGGGGACAGAGTTTAATGACAAGAATAGCAATAGATGCAATGGGTGGAGATCACGCTCCTTTTGAAATAGTCGCAGGTGCCGTTTGGGCTGCTGCAGAGTATGGAGTAGCTATAGAGTTAGTCGGAAAAGAAGACCAGATAGAAGAATGTTTAGAAAGAATTCAACAAAAAGGTTTTTTGTCATCTTGCGGAAAAGCCGGAAAAAGTAAGCGTATTAGAGTAGATGTGAAGTCTCTTGATATTAAAATTACGCATGCTTCCGAAATTATAGAAATGGGCGAAGCTCCGGGACAAGCTATTCGTAAGAAAAAAAATTCATCTATTGTTTTAACCGTTAATTCTGTTGCAACCGGTAGTTCGGAAGCTCTTGTAGCAGCAGGCTCTACAGGTGCTGCTATGGCAGCAAGCTTATTCGGATTGGGAAGAATCCCGGGAATTGACAGACCTGCTATTGCAGTAACTCTTCCTACGATGAAAAAGCCTGTTGTAGTTATTGATGGCGGTGCTAATTCAAATTGTACTCCTGAGATGTTAAAGCAATTTGCAATCATGGGAAGAATTTTTGCAAAGAATGTTTTGGATATTGATAATCCTAAGACAGGTGTTGTAAATATTGGTGAAGAAGCAGGAAAAGGTAATGAACTTGCTCAGAGTGTTTACAATATGCTGGAAGAAGAAAAAGAAAAATTTAATTTTATAGGTAATATAGAAGGAAGAGAATTGTTCCTTAACCATTGTGATATTGTAGTATGTGATGGTTTTGTCGGTAACGTTGTATTAAAGGTTACGGAAGGAACGGCTTCTATGCTCTTTAAAATGATAAAGAGTGAATTCAAATCAGATTTATTGGGAATGATAATAGGTACTTTTGCAAAACCGTTCTTAAGAAGAATTTATGAAAAAATTAACTACGAAGAATTCGGCGGAATGCTTCTTTTAGGTGTTAAAGGTATTACAGTTATTTCTCACGGAAGAAGCAAAGCTTATGCTATTAAAAATGCGGTTCGTGTAGCAAAAGAAGCTGTTGAAACACAAGTTAATCAAAAAATTGCAGAAAGTATAAACGGTTAAAACCATTACTTATGATACTTTTCGCCTTTTAATATTTTAAAGGCTCTGTAGATTTGCTCTATTAAGATAAGTCTTGTAAATTGGTGTAAGAATGTCATTTTAGACATGCTTAATTTAAAATCTGCCCTTTTGCTAACAATTTCAGATAATCCGCAAGAAGAGCCGATAACAAAAACAAGTTCAGAAATACCATTTACTGTGATTTCATTTATTTTAGATGCAAATTCTTCTGATGAAAGTTGTTTGCCTGATATTTCCATTGTTATAACATAAGAATTAGGTTTTATGTATGAAAGGATATTTACACCTTCTTCTTCAAGAATTTTTTGTGTCAAATTTTCATCTTTTATTTCAATAGGATTAAGTTCAATAATTTCTATCGAAGTATATGGTGTTAAACGTTTTAGAAATTCTTCTATTCCGTCTTTTAAAAATTTTTCTTTAATTTTTCCGAGTGCAATAATTTTGATTTTCATAATTCTAATCCCAAAGCACAAAAATTAAACCACAAATGCTTTGTGTTGACAACAGATTTGTGGTTTTAATGATTTATAATTAAAATTTTTAAATAATATTATTTGTGCATTTCTTCTCTTGTAGTTTTCCAGATATCTACAATAGTATCTCTCATTCTTTTGAAGAAATTTGAAGGTTCAACAGTTTCATTTAGTTGAATAATTCTTTTCTTATCTTGAAATTCTAAATATCTGTATGGTGCAGGTTTAGGAGTTCGAGAAGAATATTTTTTTCTTAAAATATTTCTGGGAATTATTTTAATTGAATTATCCACTTCAATTTATCCTTTCTGTGATAATAAAACATATAAAAATATTTTTTGCTATTTTATTTATTAAATTCAAAGAAGGTATTTTTTAATACTTCAGCTCCTTTTAACAGAGTTTTATAATCAACTTTTTCTGATGCGGAGTGCATATTATAAACATCAGCCATACCTAACAGAACCGGCATAAAAGTTTCTCCTTTTGAGTTTTTATTATGGCAATAAATATGAGTTTCAGCACCTGCATGAAATGATGATATATCATTTTTGATTCCCGCTTTTTCGCAGGCTTTTGTGTGTGCGATTTCGATTCTGTCATCTTCTGCTTTTTCAAAAGGAAGAAGATGCACTTCAAATTCAATATTTGCAGCAGCTAAGTCTTTGTACTTGTTATTGAACTTTTCTACAGCTGATTTCATTAAATCTTTTAATTCTTCTTCTTTTCTCACGCTAGCACTTCTAATAGAATAAGATGCCATACCTAAAGTGTTTATTATATTTGTAGATGTTTTTTTCATAATTTCTGTTATATAATCATTGGTTTTTATTCCTTTTTCCACTATTGACGCAACAGAGTTTTGAATTCCTCCGGCTACAATAGCACCAAGGTTGCAAGATGTTATAACACCTGTTTCATCTTTATAAAATACTCCCTGCGGAAATTCTGCCAATAATTCAGAGATTAATTTTGCGGCATTCAATCTTGTTTCGTCACCTATATCAATTCCGGAGTGTCCGCCTTTTAGTCCTTTAACGGTAATTTTAGCGTTTGTATAGCTTGCTCCTGAAATTTGTAATTGTCCTAATTTATCAGCATCGCAGACTAAAACATACTTTGATAAAATTTTATCGAATTCAACGTGCTCAATTCCGCTCATTCCTGTTTCTTCATCTCTGGTAAATGTTATTTCAAGTCCGCCGTGGAGGATTTTTTCTTGATTAGGATTTGCCAAATCTTTTGCAAGTTTTAAGGCACAGGCAACACCGGCTTTGTCATCTGCGCCGAGCGTTCTTCCTTTTGCGTGAATGAAACCTTCTTCATCAAGATAAATTTCTACAGGACTATCATCACCTACAACATCCATGTGTGAAGAAAGCATAATAGGTTCTTTTGTATTGTCTGTAGCAGGAACATGTATATAAACATTTCCGTAATTATCTAACTTTGCATTTATTCCGTTATTTTTACAAAAATCAAGAATCCATCTTGAAACATTCTCTTCTTTTAAAGAAGGAGATGGTATTGATACAAGATTACAAAAAATATCTAAAACTTCGTTTTTTTTTCTTAAATTTTCTAAACTATCTTCCACGGAAAAACCTCCTATTTGTTCCTTCACCGCCAATTCTGACACTAACAGATCTTAAACATTTTGGGCATCTGCCATAATATCTTGTTCCGTCTTTATTCTTGTACAAACGTCCGTATGTATGGCAGCATTCAAACCAAATTCCAAGAAATGCTCGCTTTGGCGGTTTATTGTTTTCTTCTCTGTCTTCTCTATTTTCTTCCACGTCTTAAATTCCTTCCTTGAACATAAGGACTTAGCGGTCTAAAGACGCTTTCTGTTAGCGTTTTTGCGTAATTATCATTTAAATGTGCATAATCAAATATTATTAATCCGTTACAGCAATATCTTCTTGCCGCATGGATTTGTTTTATTAAATCTGAATTAGAGCCGTTCATAAACGTTACAAATAGTCCTGCATATAATTTTGTGCTTGCAGATTTATTTCTTATAATATTGCCCATTAAATTCATTGCTGTTTTGTCGTCACAAGTAAGGAAAAGCGGCGTAAAACCGTCTATAAAATTATTCATAGACCAGCTTTTCCAATCTTGGAGTTTTGTATCCATTGCGAGTTCTCTGTTTGGGAATATTACTGCTGTCACTGTTACATTATTTGTTCTGCATAAACTACCGATTTTTCTAACAAAATTGGTAATTTTTTCTGCTCTGTACGCTTTCCACTGATACCACATAGGGTCATTCGCATCAATTTCAATAGGGTCAACTCCGTATATTCTTGCAAAATCTTCTCTTGCGTATTTTGTATATCCCCAGTTTGATAAATCGTATGTAGAATAATTAGGAGCAAGGGATTGCGGATATCTTATGTAATCTAAATTTATGCCGTCAGGGCAATATTTTGTTATGATTTCTGAAATTAATTCATAAAGGAAATTTTGTACTTCCGGATTTGCAGGGTCGATAAAGTATCCGTTATGCTCAGAAACAGAGTAAGGAATTGTTTCCGAGTCGGCATTTTTCTTTTGGTAATTTGCCCATTCCGGTCGTTTTGCCAATATGTATTCAGGATTTGTTTCCGGTGATTTGTTTCCGACATAGAACGATTCAAACCAAATATGAACTTTAATTCCGCGTTTATGAGCTTCCGTTATCCAAACACGAAGAGGGTCAAAATCTGTGTATTCAGAATTCTGTTTAATAAATCCGTATTTTTCCATTGTGCTCGACGGGAATATAGTTTGCCCGTGGTAGTATGTTTCTATAAACACGTTATTTATACCGGTTTCTGCCATTCTGTTTAAAACAGAAATAATTTCTTCAATAGAATGATAAGTTGGTCTTATCCAAACACCCTTTAGCTCGTTTGGGTCGTAAGGAATAACTTCTGCCATTGCTAAATCAGCATATTCAATAGCTTTTGAAGCGAATTTTTGAGAGTTTTCACAATTCCTTTCAGCTCTAAGGATAAAATCATTTGCTCTTTCAATATTTTGATCGGTTTTTCTGGGATTATAAAAAGCGGATATTTGAGCGTAATATGCTTTCATATTTTGAACTTCTTTGATTTTTTCTCTTGCGCTGTACAGGAAAGTGTCAGAAGTAATATATGATGTAATTGTGTTTGTGTCTTGATCTACGGAAATCTTTGCTCCTACCATTAAGTTCTCGTTCATCCATTTTTTTGCACGTCCGTGACCGCTTATTACAAATCCGTTTGCGGGGATAAGAGAATCGGCACCACTTAATGAAGTTACTGTGTCTCCGACAACAACAGCTTCCGTTCCGAATTCATTTGTATTAGTTCTGAAGCCAAAAGCGGGAGTGTATATTACCAGTTGATTTGCACCTCTAAGTCCCGGATAATTCATTCCTTTAGTGTTTGTGTTTGCTCTGGGGTCGATTACGTCAATCCTAAAGGTTGATTGATTAAATATAACCTCATTTGTTTTTGGAACGTATGTTTCAGGTAAATTCGGACGTTGAATAACAGGTTCTTCTATTTGTTCAACTGGGTCATCAAAAGCATCCGCAAAAGCCTGAATACTAAATACGGATAAAATTAGAATTAGAAATAATCTAAAAAATGCTCTCATTGTTCCCCTAAGTCCCAGTATAGCAATAATTATAAACCTATAATAGGATAAAAACAAGAGACTTTAATAATTAATACAAATCTGCAGGAACTTTGTTCTTAGAAATCAACTCGATTAGAGGTTCTAAGAATTTTTCTTCATTTTCACCCTGATTTTTCAGGGACGTGTAAGAAATATTTACGATTTCTTTGCAAATGTCCGAAATTTGTTTTTTTCTTAATTTTGCTTTTATTGCATGTTTTGCGATGTTGTATCTGAGTTCATTTATTTTTTTATACGAGTAGA
>Ga0247610_10004947_pt1 | contig 14134 bp, 13 predicted proteins | sample 174DNAGHGhighgp2_FD_193483 | JGI IMG/M metagenome (GOLD analysis project Ga0247610, IMG submission 193483) | Sheep rumen microbial communities from Palmerston North, Manawatu-Wanganui, New Zealand - 1742 DNA GHGhigh gp2 | ecosystem: Host-associated > Mammals > Digestive system > Stomach > Rumen... | reverse complement strand
TCGCACTCATTAGGTGCTGATGTTGATGTTACCATTAAAGAAGTTGCTACTGGCGACGAAATAATGGCTGACGTTACTTTTGCAAATAACTTAGTAACAATCAAAATGAATGCTACAAGCGAAATCGCTGCTGGCACTTATAAGGCTGTTGTCCTAGGTTAATTGATATAGTCAAAAAGGGTAGAACAGCTAAGTCTATTCTACCCTTAATTTCTAATTAGAGGAAATATAATAAATGTTAATTCAAGCTTCAAATTTTGATATAATTTATAATTCCTCTTATATTGAATATGTTAGAAGAAGAAAGAATCCATTATATAGTATTTGGGGTGATAATTGTCCAGTAAAGCCTTATAGAAGGTTTTTTCCAAAAACTGATTTTGATATAAATATATATCCAGATTTTATTGAAACTTCTAGTAATAAGTTAATTCTTCGACCAACAAATTATGGTTATGATAGATCTGGAATTGTAATTTCTACTACTCCAGATATAAATATGTTCTATAACTTTACAAATTCTAGTTCAGAAAACATAAATTCTTTATATCCATTATTTTATGGATATCCAAGTGATGGAATAGGAATAATTTCACCAGATATAAATATGAATCCGATTACTTTTTCTCAAGATTTCAACCCTATTAATATTTAAGAGGTAAAATATATGACAACATTAAGTTATAGAGGGATTGATTATAATGTTGTATTAATAGATCCTTCAATAGAAACTGGAGGGGATGGTGCTTCTACTGCTTCCGCATTAAAAGATTTTCCAACTGTTCTAGAAAATAATACTTGTTATTTGATACGTAGAACTAATATAGAAGACGGTTATTGCTTCATTCCATATCAAACTACAGATGTTCTAGTAAATGTTATGTTTTTAGGTATGCCTAAATCTACAGATCCTCAATGGATTCAAGATTTAGTAATAGATTCTTCTATCAATACCGCTTGGAAAGCAGATACTGCTTCTTATGCTTGTATTAAATTTCCTCATTATGGTGATAGAGATAGTAGCGATTCGGCAAATGCTGTAGTTAATAGCGCTAATTTAGAATATTGTATTGGTATTAATTTATATTGTTTTAGGCAAGACGCAGATAGATACAATTATTATACCTGGTATGATATTACTGCAATGTTTAGTAATAGATATAATACAGATTGGAAAACAAGATTTAATTTTTACCAATGTAAATTTGGAGTTCTAAATTATAATATTGATTCTGATTCTTATTTGGCTTCTAATGAATATGAAACTATTAGAGGATCTGAAAATACTCAATGGTATAATGAATATGGTGCTAACTATGTTTGCGCTAGAAATGCTAGAGAATTGATATTAAAAGATTGTATTTTCAATGCTTCTGGAAATGGACAAGCTAATCGTTGGGGAACTAATGTTTTTGAAACTAACGCGGTTAAGTTTTATGAAATAAAAGATGCTAGAATCGAAGACTGCGTTGTTCACGGAATTCCAGGAAACTCGTCAACTAATAATAGTTCAGTATTTTGTATAGCTTATATTGAAGGTAATGTTATTGTTAAAAATATTCAATATAATCAAATTCTTCATAATACTAGATTATTACCACTTTTAGCTATTGGTAATAGAGGACATATTGGATCTACTGAAATTTCAAATATCACTATCAATTTCAAACGTTTTATGAGTCCTGTTAATATTGATTCAACTCTTTATAGTACAGATTCTAGTTCTGGTGGTATTCTAACTGGTACTGAATATTATAGTCCAGATCAATCAGGTCAATTTTTTAGTATAGAAAATTTTACGGTAAATGCTGATATAGGGTCAGTAAAATTAGCAGAAGGTAACTTTTTAGAACTACACATTAGAGGTGATACTTTTGGTCTTCCAAATCCTCCTTATCTTAAAAACATAAATATTCATCTACATGATAAATTAGATGAATGTTTTCTAACGAAAATAGGGACTAATCCAAGTACAGCTAATATTGATGCTTACTGGTGGTCTAATACTTCTGGTAATAATGAATCTAGTGCTTATTCTAAAATAAGTAATAAACCTTCAATGCTAAGACTAGAGAATTTATCTATTAAATCTTCATTAACTGGATATTTAAGATTAGTAGGTGTAATGACTAATATTGATAAATTAGACGCTCATTTATTAGCAGTAAATTCTCAAGTTCAAGTTAATACTTTAGATTATAGTAAACATGAAAATTGTGCTGTAAGGCTTCAAGGTGGTAATACATATGTTCGAGTTAAGAACTTAATTGTTCCAGAAGATAGAGCTAGTGATGAACCAGTAGTGGTTGATTTATATAATGGTGGACAAATAAACGTTTATATTGATAATTGTAACAATGAAAATGTATTTCCTACTGCAATGGATAATAATACAGATGTTTCCTACTATTATAGTAATGCTATTTGTTGTAATGCTGGTGATTCCGGTAAGTTTATACAACGTAATAGAAATGTTATAGCTCAATCTTGGTCAGTTACTAGAAGTGGAAGTGAGTCCTCAGCAAGCTTAAAATTACAAAATAATACAACAGCTAGTGCTAGTCCATTAGTAGTTTGTCCAAGACCATTCAAAGCTTTTGAAGTTACTCCAACAGAGACAGGAGTTCAAACTCTAGTAGCTTATTTTGCTTATAGAAATTTCGTTCCAGAAAATGAAACTTTAGGTAAGCATAGATTCAATCTTGAAGTAGATGTTCCATATGAAAAATCAGATCATACTTATGGATATACGACATATTCTTCTAATGACTGGTTTGAAGATGATTCTACTTGGTCGGATCCAGATGCAGTTGCTAGAAAAATTATTTTACCAATTGATATCAAATGTTTAAGACCTATTGATGTTAGAGTGGTTTATCATTGGTATTCTAATAATGGTTTCGTATATTTTGATCCAGATATTAGATTAATCTAATTTCAGAAGAGTAAGGGAATTTTTTAACCCTTACTCTTTTTCTATCTTCAATAATTTTATATATAAAATGATCATTGAAATTGTTCGAACGGAGAAAATGATGTCAGTTAAACATCTGAACTTAGATATAGATCCGGATATGACTGCTAATTCCGACTATGTGATTTCATCACAAAAGGCAATTAAAACTGCTTTAGGAAGAAAGCAGAATACACTATCTCAGGGAACTGGTATAACCTTGTCTAACAATACCATTAATTTAGCAGCAGCTACTACTTCTACTTTAGGTGGTATAAAAATAGGTGATGGACTTCAAATGGTTGATAATCAAGCTAAGGTAGTTAGTGTTGTTAATCAGAATGGTGGAGGATTAATTAAATTCTGGGCTGGAACTCAACAAGAATATAACAATCTAAATGAAAGAGATCCAGATACTATTTATTTAATACGTTCTTAATAGACATATCAAAGAGGGGTTATTATATATGGCAATAATTTATAATTCTAATTCATTTAACGTTAGTACGATAGAATATGGCTATTCTGGAAGCACTCTTATATATTCTATGTATGGTGATAATATTCCAACTAGACCAGTAGACCCACCGATTGCTATATCTGGTAAAATTAGAACTAGTTCTTCTACTTCGTGGTTATTAACAGAAGATGGTAATCTATATGGAAGCGGTCAAGGTGGGAGTGGTCAACAAGGTTCTGGATCGGCATCGACAGAAGTTACAATGACTAAACGTGCTGAAAATGTTAAAGATGTTGATTGTTCTTCTAAAGTTACTTGGTATGTCACAAATTCTGGTGATTTATATGGTTGTGGTAGTGGAGGTTGTGGAAACCAAGGTTCGGGTAATACAGACGTTGTTGTAACATTTACCAAACGTGCTGAAAATGTTAAATCTGTTTCTACTGATTACGATGTAAATGGTGCTTCAGAAGTTGCTGAAAAAATGGTAACTTGGTATGTCACAAATTCTGGTGATTTATATGGTTGCGGATATAATAATTCTGGAAGTCAAGGTTCGGGCGATACCAACAATGTTTTAACATTTACCAAACGTGCTGAAAATGTAAGACAAGTAATTGGTAATTATAATACTACTTGGTATGTCACAAATTCTGGTGATTTATATGGTTGTGGTAATGGATATTATGGTCAGCAAGGTAATGACAGCACAGAGAATGTATTAACCTTTACTAAACGTGCTAGCAATGTAAAGAAAATTGCTTCTACGGCTTATGCTACTTACTATATAGATAATAATAACGATTTATATGCTTGTGGTTGGGGCAGATATTATACTTTCGGAAATGATAGTACTTCTAATTTATTAGAATTTACTAAAATTGCTTCTAATGTTAAAGATATCGCTTGTAGTCATTATGTAACTTGGTACTTAGATACTAATAATAATTTATATGGCGCTGGTAAGAATTCAGAAGGAAACCAAGGATCAGGTGATTCAGATAATGTAAGAGTATTCACTAAACGAGCTGAAGATATTAAGAAAGTAGTTTGTTCTTCTAATGCTACTTGGTATATCACAAATTCCGGTGATTTATATGGATGTGGGGAAAACTATGGTGGAAGTCAAGGTTCGGGCGAAGATTGGAGTACAGTAAGAACCTTTACTAAACGTATGGAAAATGTTAAAGATGTTAGTTGTACGAATCAGAATACTATATGTTTATTAGAATCAGGGGATTATTATGGGTGTGGTAATAACAGCGAAGGTCAATTAGGTTTAGGTCATGCCAATAGAGTCAATACCTTTACGAAAATTACTTTACCATTAGAATAAATTAAATATTGAAAATTATATTAAATGAAGTTGTTATATAGTTTATTAAAAGATATATTTTAATATAGGATAAATAAAATGACAGGAATTATAATAAACAATAATGAATATACAGTTAATACTGGTTCTACTAAAATTGAATATAATTCTATGGGTGGTGGTACAGTAGCTTATAGTATGTATGGAGATGATATTCCTCTCATAGTTATTCCAGAAACAGATACACTAGTAAGTATAACTTCTGCTATGGATACTACTTTCTATTTACTATCCAATGGCGATTTATATGGTTGTGGAAGTAATAGTAGTAATCAAATGGGCGAACCCACATACTATGAAGAAGGGGAAGAGTATATAGAGAATACATATTTTCCAACATTTACTAAACGAGCTAGTAATGTTAAGGCATTTTATAATTCTAGTGATAGTTTAGTTTATATAGATAATAATAATGACGCTTATTCTTCCATTAATAAGAATGCTGTTAGTAGCTATGAACACTATACAAAAATTGCTTCTAATGTTAAAAAAATAGAAGGTAAAATGTATTCTTGTATATGTTATTTAGATAATAACAATAACTTATATGGTTGTGGGTATAATAGTAGTGGTCAATTAGGTCAAGGGCATAAAAATAGTATAGCAAACTTTATTAAATTAGCTGAAAATGTTAAAGATTTTGAAATTTATAGTTCAGCTGTTATGTACCTCACTTTATCTGGTGACTTATATTGTGCTGGTAATAACTTTACTACCACTTTTGCTAAATATATGTCTAATATAAAAGAATTTTATGTCGGTAATTCATTTTTCTGTGTAAACAATAATAATGATTTATATGGTCGTGGACAGAATGGTTGGGGTCAATTAGGTCAAGGAAATACCACTACTCCTATATCTAGTTTTGTTAAAGTTGCGTCCAATATAAAAATGTTAGGTATAGATAATACAGTAAATTCTAATACTACTGCGTATATAGATAGCAATAATGACTTGTATATGTGTGGTATGGGTAGAGATGGTCAACTAGGTAATGGTGTTATTGTTGATAAAAATACTACTCCAATTAAAGTGGCAAGTAATGTTAAATATGTTGTGTCCAATATTAATTGTTCGTTTTATATAGATAATAATAATGATTTATATGGAACAGGTAAAAATCCAAATGGTCAGTTAGGTCTTGGGAATACTAGTCAAGTTAATACCTTTACAAAATTAGCGTCTAACGTTGATTTTTGTAAAGCTTCTTTAAGAACTTTATTATATAAGATTAAGGATACTAACAAATTTTATTTAGCTGGAATTAATACTTCTGGACAAATAGGAACAGGTTCATATGGAGGCAATGTAACTACTTTCTTTGAACATACTTATTAAGGTAAAGTTTCAATTTAAAGACAAATATAGGGTGTGCTCTTAATTGAACACACCCCATTTTTATTCTACTTTTTCAACTCAGCTAAACATTTAACTGCGTATTCCTTAATCTCTTCTGAGTTTGTAGAATCAATAACATACGACCAGTCTTTTGCGGTCAATCGATTTTTAATGTTTATCAACTGAGCCAATCTTTCTTGGTCGGTAATATCGGTTCTATCAAATAACTCAATAACAGTTCCGTCGATTTCTAATGCGTCAACGTTACCTTCTGAAGGTTTGAGTCCTGTATTACCACGCTCAACAAGGTTCTGGTGATACAACGAATGTTAAAACATTTATGTTAAGAAAAACTGGAGTAAAAACGATAAGCGCTGGAAACAGTACAACTTGGTGTATTGATAATAATAATGACTTATATGGTTGTGGAAATAACTATTATGGTCAACAAGGTAATGGAACAAGTGGTTCCGGTACAGATGTACTTACGTTTACGAAAAGAGCAAGTAATGTAAAGGATATTTTATATACTGGTGATGTAACTTGGTATATGAACGAATCTAATAATGTTTACGGGTGTGGTTATAATTTGTATGGTCAGCAGGGTAATGGTGAATCAGGTTCAAATAAAAATGTAACAAGTTTTACCAAACGAGCTTAATGAAATAAATTTAGAAGATTAATAAAATTTCAGATAGAAATAGAAAATTGTTGATATTTTAATAATTTTATTATATAATATTAAATAGAGTTTAAGTTATTCGATGAATTTTTAAAGATATCTATGACAATTAATCGAATTAAATAGGGAATAGAAATATGCATATTTTAAATAGATTAAAAATTGAATTGAAAGCTGCTGTAGAAGCTGGTGGACCTTCAGAAGAAACTTTTTACAAAAAGTGGAATGAAGGTCAGAGAAAACAATATATCAATGACCATCCGAATTCTAAATTTGCTAAGAAGAAAAATGATAATAATCCTGCTAAAATAAATCCTGCTCAAGAACCTGTTCAAGAAATTACTAAAAAATATACACCTCAGGAAGAATCAGACCTTATTCAGAATCTAAAGAAGGAAAATATAAATCTTTCGGATGTAGAATCCCCTACTAAAGATATGATAAAAATAGGTTTGATTTCTAAACCAAATGAGCTTAAGTACCTAAAAGACCCTGTGGCACTTAAGAATTTGAAATCTATTCTTGACCCAGAAAATAATGATGGACAAAGAGATAAAATTCTTTATAATTATATGAGCACTAGGTCTCCTTATGCTAATGCTGATAGTTGGAATAAATTGCTAGAAGTAAGTCCTTCTTGTATAGAAGACTTAAAAGATTTATCTGAAAATTTAAAAGACTCTTTTTATGGAACTGACCAGAGAGTTGTAAGGGAATTTCAAGACTTTTTAAATTCTAAAAATGAAAATTCCGAACCTGCTAAAGCTCCTACTAGACCAGAGTCAAAAAGAATATAAAAAGGTTAACGGAGTAATTTAAATGCATATTTTAAATAGGTTAAAAATCCAATTGAAAGCAGCAGTTGAAGCTGGTGGACCTTCAGAAGAAACTTTTTACAAAAAGTGGAATGAAGGTCAGAGAAAACAATATATCAATGATCACCCACAGAGCAAATTTGCTCAGAAGGATAGAAATCAAAAGGTTGAACCAAAATCAGAATGGGAAATCCTAAAAGATACTCCAGAAAAAATGCATCCTCTTTATAGAACAGCATATGAAAATCAAAGAAAACAATATATCAATGACCATCCGAATTCTAAATTTGCTCAAGAAAAAACTGGTGGAAATAAACCTTCTGAAACAAAACCTACTAATAATCTTGATGAAGAAAAATTATTAAATAAAGTTAGTAGAGATCCTTTGGCTATTAGAAATATCAAAAACCCTACTGAAAAAGTACAGTTAGAAGCTGTTAGAAATGATGGTTATGCTATTCTCTATATTGAAAATCCATCAGAAAAAGTACAGTTAGAAGCTGTTAAAAATAATGGTTATGTTATTGAATATATCAAAAACCCTAGTGAAAAAGTACAGTTAGAAGCTATTAAAAAACATCCTTATGCTCTTGAATATATCAAAAACCCTACTGAAAAAGTACAGTTAGAGGCTGTTAGAAATGATGATAGTAATATTGGATATATCAAAAACCCTACTGAAAAAGTACAGTTAGAAGTTGTTAGAAATGATGGTTATGCTATTTTTTATATTGAAAATCCATCAGAAAAAGTACAGTTAGAAGCTGTTAAGAATACTGGTGATGCTATTCGATATATTGAAAATCCATCAGAAAAAGTACAGTTAGAAGCTGTTAGAAATGATGGTAGTAATATTGGATATATCAAAAACCCTACTGAAAAAGTACAGTTAGAAGCTGTTAGAAATAATGGTGATGCTATTCTCTATATTGAAAATCCATCAGAAAAAGTACAGCTTGAAGCTGTTAAATATAATGAAAACGCTATTCGATATATTGAAAATCCATCAGAAGGAGTTCAGCTTGAAGCTGTTAAAAAATATCCTTATTATGCTCTTGAATATATTAACAATCCTAGTGAAAAAGTACAGTTAGAAGCTGTTAGAAATGATGGGTACGCTATTCGATATATTGAAAATCCATCAGAAGGAGTTCAGCTTGAAGCTGTTAGAAATAATGGTGATGCTATTAAATATATCAAAAATCCTACAGAAAAAGTACAGTTAGAAGCCATTAAAAATGACAGCACCATAGATAAAGACTCATTTTCTAAAGAATATAAAGACTCATATAATACATATAAAAAGGATTATAAAAAATATCACGATCCTAATAGTTCGGATGATTTACATGATGCTATTTTTGAAAGTTTTCTTGTTGATTTAGATGATCAATCAGGGTGTGATACTTCGAATGTTGATTCCAAAGATATTAATGATTTATTTCATAAGAAAATTTCATTAGATGAATTTGTTAAGAAATATGGTGGGAATAAAGCATCTGAGAGTAATAAAGGAGAACTTGGTGCTATATTAGATCATTTTAATCAAAATTTAAAAATCTAATCGTAAATCTTAATTTTGAAAGAGGATAATATAAAAGTTATTTTAATAATTTTATTATATAATAATTGTTTTCTTTTCATATTAAAGAGGTATAGAAAATAAAATGCATATTTTGAAAAAATTAAAGAAAGAACTAGTTATTACATCTTCTAATTCTGATCAAAAAATTAAAGAATTTATTTCAAAAGAAATTTTAAATCATATCAACGGAGGTCAGCAATATTTTATTCGTAAACTAGTTTTTGATACAAAAAGAAACTGGAATGAAGTTTTGAAAAATGCTATTGAAGAAATGCCCGAATTAAAATTAAAATTAAAAAATTATAATTTAGAAGCAAATTTTGAAGAAGAAGCTGGTTATACTGAAGAACAATGGAAAGAGCTTGATGAGAAGACTAAAAAACAATATCTTGAAGAACATCCGAATTCAAAATATGCTAAAAAAGATAATGGTGGAAATAAATCTTCTGAAACAAAACTTACTAATAATCCTGATGAAGAAAAATTATTAAATAAAGTTAGTAACGATCCTGAGTCTATTCAATATATCAAAAACCCTAGTGAGAAAGTACAGTTAGAAGCTGTTAAAAATAATGGTTATGTTATTGAATATATCAAAAATCCTAGTGAGAAAGTACAGTTAGAAGCTGTTAAAAGACATCCTTATGCTCTTAAATATATTAAGAACCCAAGTGAAAAAGTTCAATTAGAAGCTGTTAGACATAATGGTAATACTATTGAATTTATTAAAAATCCAACCGATGAAATGAAATGGGCAGCTATTAAAGATTATAAAGATGCTATTAAATATATCAAAAATCCAACAGATGAAATGAAAAAATTTGCTAAAAATAAAAAATCAGCTATAGACTTAGCTATTGAGGAAGAAGAACATCCAATGACTACTGAAGAAGCTAAAGAATATTGGAAAAACAATAGAACTTCTGACCCAATTCTAGAAGATTATAATTCTTTTGAAGACTGGTATAAAGAGTCTAAACAAAATGGTTATATTAAAGATGAAGTAGTTGATAGACCTACTGAATATTTTTCTGGTGAATTAACAATTGATAATTGGGAAGACAAACCAGCAAAAGATAGCTATTTTAACGATAAGATGTCTTATATTGGACAAGGTATTAAAGATGCAATTGGTGCAAATAGCTCTGGAAGACTTGATATTAAATATGCTGATGGAGAAGATAAAGAGAATGCATTCATTTCAATTGCTGATAAAGATACTGGGGTTATTTATAATGTCGTTATTGACAGTTATGGAATTGATATTATGGATGAAAATATGACAGAGTCTTATTTAGCTGGAGAAGTTGAAAATGGTTATTTTGAGCCTAATGACTTAGAATCAGTTGTTCAATTTTTAAAGAAAGATATAACAGGGGACAGTAGCACATATGATGCTGGACATGCCGAAGAATGGATGGAAAGGCATCCACATGGTTATTATAATTCCGAAGATGACTACGGAACAGATTCCGAAGATGAATACAATGAAACAATGACTACTGAAGAAGCTAAAGAATATTGGAAAGAACATCATAATGACGATCCGATCTTAATGGATTATGATAATTACGAAGATTGGTACAAAGAGTCTAAACAAAATGGTTATATTAAGGATTAGTAAAAATGGAAGTTTTAAAAAGGTTAAAAATTGAATTGAAGGCTGCTGTTGAAGCTGGTGGACCTTCAGAAGAAACTTTCTATAAAGAATGGGATAATGGACAAAGAAAACAATATATAGAAGATCATCCAAATTCAAAATTTGCTCAGGAAGATAAATCTGGCTCTAAATCAAATCCACAAGAGAAAAATGAATATTCTGACAAGTCTGATGACGATTTGAATAATCAAATCAAAAAGCTTCAAGAAGAGTTAGAAAGACGCAAAAAAGTTACTGAGGCTCCAAAAGCTCCAGAGAAAAAAGAAGCTCTAGTTAAAAAGCCCGAAGAGGTTAAAAAACCAGAATTTAAAGAAAGAGAAACTGGTGAAAGCAAACGGCTCGGAAAAGTAAATATTACTGATACTGGTGTTGAAGTTAATGATAAAGATAAAGATATCTTAAGAAGTGTATCAGGTCAATTATCAGATGGTATCTGGGAAAATTCTAGAGCTATGGAAAAATATTGGAGAAATTTAGATTTTGACGAGAAAGATGGTAATCTAGTTATTCATACAAAATCAGAAGGTTGGGATAATCCATTTAGAGCTATGGATGATCAAAAGATTCGTGAGTATGTAGCTGGAAAGATCAAACAGATCGTTAAAACTGAATTGAGGGATAATGGTGCTGATGAAAGAAATAACTGGAATCGTAATAATGATACAGAGCTAGACTATTTAACCAGAAACAATGAAAATCCAATTACAGTTAAAGACGCTTACAAACTTTATGATGCTTTATTAGGTCGTAAAGCTAGAAATTAATGATTCATGAGGTTATAGAAAAATGAATATTCTAAACAAATTAAAACTTGAGCTGAAAGCTGCTGTAGAAGCTGGCTATACTGAAGAACAGTGGAAAGAGCTTGATGAGAAAACCAAAAAACAATATATAAAAGACCATCCACATAGTAAATATGCTCAAGAAAAACATAATGGTGGTGAATCTATTCAGAAGAATATTCTACAGAAAGTTAATGTACCAACTACTTCTCCGAAAAAGCAAGTAAAATTGAATAGAAGTTCAAATGTGGATGATTATGAATTATATCAAAAATATATGTTTATGAATGAGGGTAATGATAGATATACTACTTGTCGAAATTTTGAAAAAGTTCTAGAGGACAAGATTCCAAATTTTGAAGATATTAAAGAAAAAGATTCAAAATCTTATTTAGATATTGATACTTATGAAGATCTTATTTTTGGTGATTTAGATCTAAAAACTTTCCTTTCAAAAATTGATATAACATTGGATCAAAAAGATTTTGAAACTCTTTTATCTATTGTAGATGGACATAGAGATTCTGAAAATGCATAAAACAAATTTTTAATATTTCTTTAGAGAAAGAGGATAACAAAATAAAAAGTTATCCTCTTTTCTTTCTGTGTTTAATAATTTTATTTATAAATATATAATAATTGTTTTCTTTTCATATTAAGGAGATATAATAAATGAATTTAGATAATTTCATTAAGGAGTGTAAAGAGAATCCAGTTTCTTTAACTCTTCAAAAGACTTGTTCACTGGGTAATGGCTCTTATAAAGTCCTGTGTGAAACGTCTAAACGTAATCCGAAATTCGCAGAAGTAAGAAAAGCGGTTTCTAAAATGTTCAATAATAAAGTTTCAGTTGTAGAATCTACAGTTCATAATGTTTCAGATGGACTTATTAGTTTTATCGTTAAAGCTAATGTTCGTTCTATTGCTTATAAAGACGATAAATTACCAGAAGGCAAGAAAATGGTTACTGCTTCTATTGCTGCTGACGTTAATGACAATTCGATCTGGGAAGTTCAAGGTACTGGAGATAATAAACGTTTAGTTCTTAAAGCTTCTGACGATTTTGAAAAGATTTTTGAGCATAATAACAGAATTTGCACTGCTTCATTAAATATTAAACCTGTTGATGTTGAATCTGGTGATTATGTCGCATATTATGATGCAAAATCTGGTGTTATTAAAGCAGGATATGCAATTGTTTCAGAAGATGATGATATTACAGTTATAGATCAGAATATGAAAGAAACTGATGTTAATCCGGAAGAAGTTCTAGAAAGTGCCGATCTAACAGATTTAGAAAAGAATCCAGTTGAAGCAGCTTTTTCAGCAGGCGATAAAACTAAAGTATTAGATTATATGTCTAAACTTTATAAAGATACTGATTTTTATTCTAAACTGAATGAATTGATGGGCGTTAGAGTTAAAGATGGTAAAGATGGTAAATATACTTCTACTATGGTAACAGCATCTTATGAAGATAATTTAGATCAAATTAAAGAGGAGATTAAAGAATTTCTAATTAATGACTCTATTGAAGAATTACGTGAAGAAGTTCTTAATACAGAAATAGATGAGATTGATGATTCTAATGGCAATTCTGAAGGTGATATTGACTTTGCTAATGATGAAGAAGTTGAAAGCAATATGGAAGAGGCTCCAGTTGAGGAAGATATGGTTGAAGCTGAAGAAGAAATTCAACCAGTTGAAGAAGTTGAAGAGATCGAAGTTAATCCAGAAGAAATTACTGAAGTAGATGCTGAAGATGAAGCTCTAGACGATTTATTAGACGAAGAAGACATTACAGTAACTACAGAAGCTGAATTAGACGAAGGAGAATTCGAAAACGTAAACGTAGACGAAGTTTCAAATGATGAATTATCGGAGCAGTTCGACGAAATTCAAAAAGGAGAATAATTATGGTAGATATCAAAAAGATATTGGCTAGTGCTTCTCCGGAAGCTATTCAAAAACTTCGTGAAATTATGAATTCTAAAGATGACGAAGCTCTAAAATCTTATCTAGATACTTTAATCAAAGATGCTAATAAAGTAGAATCCGCAGTTAAAGTTTCTGAACCTGTTAAAACTAAAGTAGAAGCATATTTCAATCCAACAGATTATGATTGGATGCGCTACAAGGGTAAAAAAGCTAAAAGAGTTTTCTGTAATGGGATGATCTTAAAAGTAGAACCAGAAGATGTATTTGGTATTGCTAAAGTAGTAGATTTATATGGTAATTATAAATGCATTTTGCCGGCATATAAGACGCAAATGATAGCTTTAGAGCCTGACATTACTAATTTAATTAAAGCTAAATGTCGTCCGTTCTCAGGCGATGTAAGCTTGGTTATGAAGGCTTGTAAAGAAAGAATTCCAGAAAAGGTCATAGAACAGAAAAAAGTAGTTCAATCAGCTGTCGAAAAGGTTTGTACTTTCAAAATGAAACTTCCAGAAATGGAATTCATTATTACTAAACCAAATGATA
>Ga0247610_10004946_pt1 | contig 14140 bp, 14 predicted proteins | sample 174DNAGHGhighgp2_FD_193483 | JGI IMG/M metagenome (GOLD analysis project Ga0247610, IMG submission 193483) | Sheep rumen microbial communities from Palmerston North, Manawatu-Wanganui, New Zealand - 1742 DNA GHGhigh gp2 | ecosystem: Host-associated > Mammals > Digestive system > Stomach > Rumen... | reverse complement strand
TGATTGACCAGGATGTTATCCTTCGCCAGAAAGACCTCAACATCGTCTATAGCGCCATGCACGGAACGGGCCGCGTCATCGTGCCTCTCTGTCTGCGCAGCTGGGGCTTCCAGAATATACATGTAGTGCCCGAACAGATGGTTGTGGATGGCAATTTCCCAACGGTCGTGAGTCCCAATCCTGAAAATGCAGAGGCTATGACGCTTGGCATGAAACTGGGCACGAAACTCAATGCCGACCTCGTCGTAGCAACCGATCCTGATGCCGACCGCCTCGCCATCGTTTGCCGCGACAACAAGGGCGAATGGACCATCATTAATGGCAACCAGACCTGCATGATGTTCTGCTATTACATTATTAAAAATAAGATAGCTCTCGGTCAGCTCAAGCCCACGGACTTCCTCGTGAAGACTATTGTCACTACTGAAGTCATCACCAAAATGGCAAAGAAGAACAACATCGAGCTGCGTGACTGCTACACAGGTTTCAAGTGGATTGCGCGCGAAATTGCCATCAGCGAAGGCAAACAGAAATACATAGGCGGCGGCGAAGAGAGCTTCGGATTCCTGCCCTTCGACAAGGTGCGCGACAAGGATGCTCCAGCTTCTATCTGCCTAATTTGCGAGATCGCTGCTTGGGCTCGCGACAACGGCATGACGCTCTACGACCTCTTGATGCAGATTTACCTCGAGTACGGCTTCAGCTACGAGCACACCATCAATGTCGTTAAGCCAGGCAAGAGTGGTGCAGACGAAATCAAGGCCATGATGGAAGACTTCCGCAACAATCCCATCACGGAGATTGCTGGCAGCAAAGTCGTTCTGGCCAAGGACTTCAAGACCCTCAAGGCTCGCGACGGCGAAGGCAAGGAAACTACTCTCGACATGCCCGTAACCAGCAACGTGCTGCAGTATTTCTGCGAAGACGGCACGAAGGTTAGCGTCCGTCCTAGCGGAACCGAGCCTAAGATTAAGTTCTACCTCGAAATCAAGGACACGATGGGTTGTGCCAACTGCTATGCTGCCTGCGTAGAGAAGGCAAAGGCCAAAGTTGAGGAGATAAAGAAGTCGATGAGGCTCTAAAGTGAAGAGTGAAGAATAAGAAATACTTCATTTACTGTCAGGGGGACATTCTGCTCACGAAAGAGGGGATTGTCCCCTTTGGCGAATGTCCCATCGAGTTGAAACCTTGGGAAAAGGTAACGGAGTTGCAGGGAGGTCAGGTCGTCGTTGCCTCTCTTCCCCATCCCGTTTCGGATAGGGAAGACCTGCAAATGATGCCGCTCCGAAAGTCGTTCCACGTCCTTTCTGCCGAGGATTATCAACTGGCAGGCAAGTGTGCCGAACTGGTATATTTCCATCAGAACTCGAAGTTCTGTGGTGTTTGTGGAGGCGAGATGCATTGGCAGACGGAAATCAGCAAACGATGCAAGGAGTGCGGCAAGGAACTTTGGCCGAGCCTAGCAACCGCAATTATCGTTCGCGTGACGCGTGGCGATGAGATACTCATGGTTCATGCCCACACCTTTCGCGACCGCCATTACGGCCTTGTCGCTGGCTTTGTCGAGACGGGCGAAACGCTGGAGGAATGCGTGCAGCGCGAAGTTTGGGAAGAGACGCATCTTCGCGTCACAAACATCCGCTACTTCGCTTCTCAGCCTTGGCCCTATCCAAGCGGCCTGATGGTCGGTTTTACGGCAGACTATCTCTCCGGCGAAATCGAACTCCAAAAGGCTGAGCTCAGCGACGGCGGCTGGTACACGAGGGACAACCTTCCCTTCCTTCCCGACCCGTCGTCTATCGCATATCGGCTCATCATGGACTGGGTTAATGCCTGATTTTAGGCGTAAAACATAAAAAAGTGACAAGTAAATAGAAATTTTTCCTTTTTCACTTTTCACTTTTCACTTTTTTGTTGTACCTTTGCACCCGCTAAAAATTATTAATCAGCCCCTTATCCACTCTAAGGAATAAGAAATTAAGAGAATAAGAAAAGATTTCTTTATTTCAATTTTTGAGAGCTCGGGGGCATAAAGAAAAAAGGAGAAAAAGAAAATGAAAGAAGGACTTCATCCCGAAAACTATCGTCCCGTCGTATTCAAAGACATGAGCAACGGCGACATGTTCCTGAGTCGCTCAACCGCTAAGACAAGCGAAACCATCGAATTTGAAGGCGAGACTTATCCCCTGTTCAAGCTCGAAATCAGCAGCAGCTCTCACCCCTTCTACACAGGTAAGAGCAAGCTCGTCGATACCGCAGGTCGCGTAGATAAGTTCATGAGCCGCTATGCTCGCATGAAGAAGTAAAGACCCCCTAGCCCCCTTTAAGGGAGAGCAACGGTCGATGAAAAAAACATTAAAATACAAGAGATGCAGATATATCAAGTCGTCTGCATCTCTTTTTGCTTTTAATATGAGAACACGCTTCCTGCTGCTTTTTATTCTTTCATTTTCTCATTCTTTTATTTTCTCTCAGACGCGCATCCGCGACATATATGCCGAGGCGCCCGACAGCATCTTCCCCCTTCTGACGAAGAACAACCGCCTCGACCAGATTGACTTCCGCGAAAACAACATGAAGGCAGAGGTGAAGAACAGGTTCGACAACCAGGTAGAGTTGCTCGTCCTTACCGACCAATACCTGCGGCTGCAACTCTCCGAGCATTGTCTCGTAGAGATGCGACTGTTCAACGACAGCACTTTCTGTATGGTGCAAACCTACGACGGCCCTGCTCCCGACAGCCGCATTCGCCTTTTTGATACCGAATGGAACGAGTTAAAAATTCTTGAGCGCCCTTCCGTCGATGACTTCCTTAGCGAAGATATTGATACAGATGTTCGCCTATCCCTTCAGTCCCTGCCCCTCATCAAAGCCACACTTTCAGAAACAGACGACAGCATCACCTTTGAACTGCAACTGGGCGAACTGACCCGCGAACAAAGAAAAGCAGCAGAAGGCAAAATACACCAGATAAGCAACCACTTATAAGTCTCTTCTCTTCAATTGTCCTGTTTTTTCAATTGTCCTGTTTTTTCAATTGTCCTGTTTTTTCAATTGTCCTGTTTTTTCAATTGCGTGTTTTTCAATTGTCCCGTTTCTTTATATGCGGATTGTATCCGCACCCCCCCCGCATTACATCCGCATAACACCCGCCCCATCTCATTCAGAGCCACAAACCTATACCGCTGCGACTCAACAGGAACCGGGCTGTAACTATAATGCTTTGCCTCAGCCTTTTGTCGCAAGGTTTTCTCAACCGCCATCTTTACTTCAGGATTAGCAAAAGCATTCTCGTCAGGTTCCATCAGCAACAACTTCCCTTTTGAGCAAGCCTCAAAGTAGGGCCCTCCTGGTTTGTAAAAGCGTTCCTGAGGCGACCCTTCTTTCGGAAAGCCTTCGCTCAACAGTACCACCAATGGAAATCCTTGCTCGCGTACCATTTTGGCTATCTTCTGCTCTCCTTTACTAATAGCAGCCGTATATGTCACCGCACCATTGTGAGCTGCCGCCAGTACCGCTTTCTGTCGTTCCTCTATTTGTTCATCAGTGGCACTCCTGCTCATTTCGACCATTTGGCGGTCAGGCCAATCCAACAAGAAATGATTGCCCATCGAGATAAACAGCATCCCACACACTTCTGTTTTGCGACGGATACGAAAGAGGTTAGGACTCTGTCTGCGCATCCATGCACGCTCAGCATTAGCCTTCACATATTCTATCATCGCATGAAGTTGCCCTTTGTGCGTAAGCACACGATAGAAAGGCGGCGCATCGTATAGGTTCTCGGCGAATCCTAATTTGCGAGCCTCCTCCTTGCATCCCTGCATATATCCACGTACAACCTCCTTTATGCTGCGAGGCATTGTCCGCAGCACCTGAAGCACCATATGATGATGATCGGGCATCACCTTGTCTGCAAGAATCTTAATCTCAGGACACAACTCCAACAACCTGCGCTGCTGATTGACGAGAGCCCAACCAATCGGAGTCTTTTCTACTACTGCATCAGACCCATTGTGCGTAAGTTTGCCAAATAACTCTTGCCGTGAGTTTGCCACCATGGTGACGTGCACGATGCAAGGCTTGCGCCAAGCTCCGGGCTGTAGCCATGTGAATGTCTCACATTTAGATGTGCCTGCGTTCTCCTTGACCATTAGCAAATGAAATTTGCATTTAAACGACGGAACAATGACAACCATTACTGTTCCCATCTGCAAAGATACACCTTTTCTCCTATACCTCAGCAATAATATGTCTTTTTCCTTACGAAAAATAGATAAATTCCTGATAAAGCCCCGTTTCTTTCATATGTTTCGTCAAGCACGTGTCCCATTTCTTTATCTGCATCCCATCTCTTCAAATGTCCCCTCCATTCATGTGTTCCGTTCATTTAAATGCGGATTATATCCGCATAATACCCATCCGTCTCAAAATGTCTTGCCGTTTGATTCGGCATACCTCATAAAGCGTTGTAAAGCATTATGTTTATAATTGTATAATCGTGACGATTGCCTTTTTTACCGCGGCATTGCTTCTCCAACTCTACCTCCTATGTATGTTGGGTCGCAAACTTCTCCAAACTGCTGCTCGTCTGTCTGATAGTCAAGGGCTGTCTGTACGAAATCAAGTATTATGCCTGCGGCTTCCTTCTTGCTTTTGCCCTCGATGTGCTTATGCAAGGTAGGATAAAGTCTTTCCTTTGCTTGTTCGCTCGATGAGGCTAATTCATAATGATTCCAATCGTTGCAACTTATAGTAAATCACCCCATTCAATTATTGTTTTCTTTTTGCACACAAAGTACAACATTTTCTTCAATTATTCAAGTCAAACAAGCTATATTTAATTGTACGCCAAATTCTAATTGTACAACACTAAAACGTAACGAACCCCTCGAAAAATATAATATTTTGAGGGGCTCGATACATGATTATATTATGGTCTGTTTAATCCTCCACATACTGTGTTATTTTTATTTCATCCACTTTGAGCGTATTATCTTCATTTACATAGAATCCCATATATGATGCCTTGAATTGAATGTCGGGATTTTCATAATCAACGCCATTGATGCTGATAATGTTATTATAACCTTTTTTTTCAATTACAACATTTACTTCAATATTCTTACCTTTCTTAAGTTTGATTTTTTCTTTTTTCCCCAATCTGTCACCATCTGAATCACAGACATAGAACATATTTTCGGTAATATATAGAATGTCTCCTTTATCTTCTTCCTCATCGTAGTTGAACACCAATCCAAAAATATGCTTGTCATCTAATTTCGGAAATAATAGCTTGTAGGAGATTTTGAAATTCTTACGTGCAATTACGGGAAAACGTGCGCATGATTTATAATCACCTTTCTTTGAAGATATTACTAAATATTCACCATCAAGATTAACACTGTTTTTCTTTGTAGATGTCATTTCAAATCCAAATTTGCTTTCACCATCCTTGAAACTATCTGTACGAGTAACCTTTTCAGCATTACTAATCATACAGAAGCTTAGAAAACTTGTGAGAATAAAGAACTTTTTCATTGCAGTATTAATTTAGCTTGTTTTGTAACTCGTTAATTAACTCAACATATTTTTTCAGTACACGGTCCATTTTTACGAAATGCTCTTCGCTAGAACCACCTTCTTCATTAATATCATTGTTTACCTCGGAATGAATCTTCACCTTGTATATTATTTCATCTTCCGTATCTGTGCTTATTTTAATTTCTAAGCGCGTACGGACTACTTGATTTTCATAAGTTGATTTAGCCCATCCTGTCCGAATCCACCCTGCGGCTTTGTCTCGATCTGTTATATTTTCGAAGTTTTGGGTTGTAATTGCCATTAAGCGTTTCCACACCTGGTCCTCTGTCATCCCTCCCCGAACGGATACTTCAAACCATTTATTTGCCACATCTATGCCATCTTCACCATTTGCATTATCACTTGGTCCAATGGAATTGAGAAAGGCTTCATCTTTTGCCATTTTGTAGGCGATGGTCTTGTTTGGATTGTTTTTGAATAGTTTGACCTGTTTGCGAATATAGCCAGGGCACTCAAATTTTAGCATATAAAAGTCTGTGTTCCTGTCAAATTTTAATGTATACATACCATTACCAACTTCACTACCGTCCACAAAGATTTTTGCCTTGTCAGGTGTGACATGAATAGTTTTCTTCTGAGCATAAATGACAGAATTTAACAAAGAAAAAAATAGTAGTCCAAATAACAATGTTAGATTTTTCATAAGACTATGCCAGTTATATCCCATCGGCCCATCGGTTCTTTTGTTTGTAATTATTTTCGATTATTATATTTTATTTCATTTGCTCTTCACTTTATAAAGTCTCCTATTCTATACGTAATCAAGCCATACAATATAATGATATATGAGTGATGATTGTACTAGTCACTTTTCTAAAAATGGTAATTGCGATAATTACTGTAATCTATACCTATATTATAGATGTAAGTGATTGAAGATTTATGGATTTTGAATGAGACGGACGGAACACCTGGTACATCGAGGGCTATTGTACACTAACACTTCACCCGCAGAGAATTTGAGGTTCCATGCTCTCTTTGGATCACAGGGTGTGGACGACCAATAGTAGCCGCTACGCTCTACGGCGTACAAATTTCCACTGCAGTTAAAAGAGCCCTCTGCGGGCAGAACAATTGAATTGCCATTAGCCCCAGTTACATTATATCCCTTTCCATTCCAAGTCCATTTACAATAGTCTTTCAGTTCCTCCCATTGCCCTTGAGAGGGCAAATTATTTCCGTATGTGCTCATGGCTTCTTCCCAATCGTACATATCTTCGTTAATAGATTTCCACAATGTTCTACTTGGCAATCCCAAGTCTATATAGCCGTAGTTTAATTTTATGTTCGATTTTGAAGTGTTTCCCTCTTTGCCAAGCAATTCAGCAACTAATTCGATACAAGCCGATTCCATCTCATTACCACTGGTGCTTGCTGTCTTTGGTTTTGCAGAGTTTTCTATGCGCCCGGATTCAATGTTTATTATTTTGGCTGCAATGATTATTCGTCCGCTTCCATAAGCGGCAGCTTCTGCAACAACGATTGAACTTGCACCTGTCATTTCACCAAGTTTTTTAATGTCAGCATCGCTAACCATGCCTGTTCGTTGGAAATCCTGCTCCTTGTTGATTTGGGACATGTCCACACGGTCATATCCTTCAAATCCGGGTGTTTTACTTACAGCATCGGTTATAAATGCCCTAAGTTGAAATCCTACACCGTATTCTACTTTGTCATATTTGTCAACAGTTTCAAGGATAGCAACTCTTTTGGTGTTTTGAGCAGTCACATGCATTGATAATAATATGGTTACCAAGAATAGATGTCGTATCATCGTAGATTGTATATTATTTTAGTTTCCTTTTGCTGCATCAATGATAGAATTATTGGCCTCCATATATTGTTTTAAGTCTTCGCCAGAGATTCCTTCCGGTTTAGCATCTTTGGCTTCGTCAAGAAGTTTTACATAACGGTCACCTCTAATACCTACTTTGGCAATTGCCTCGTACATCCCAGTATCACTATTGTAGGCTACCCCTGTTTCACCGAATGGTTCACAAGCCTTCTGAATGCTTGAACTCCTTTGCTCCCAATAGGATTTCAGAGCCATTTGTACCCTACCATTTACAGCCAAAGTTCCACGTTCTGCCTTTGCCGTCACGATATTCTCTATTACGCGAGAAACTGTGGCGTAGGCCTCCATCTGAGCCATCTCTACAGCTATTGCCTGCATGTCAGCAGTTGCTATGCCTGCAAACCAGCGATAAGGTCGCTGAATTATAGCTGTACCATCATCATTCATAGACTCTTTCATCTCTATTCCCTGCAGTTTCAAGGTTGTCTTGGTAATATCCTGAGCTACAACTCCTATTGCTGTGCCAAACATGACTGCCAGCATAATAAAGTGCTGTTTCATAGTTTTATGTTTTCCATTATCAGTTTAGATATTTCTTTGCTTATCTGTTTATAACCATCACGAGCAGCTTCGTCATAACTTAAAGTATGTGCTCCCTTGATTTGTAATTCGTCCTCAAAGATGCGCTGCCTTGTGACAGTTTTTTCAGCAGCAACCACCGCATCAATGTAAGTAAAATAAGCTCCGTGGTATTCATTATACCTCCGAGCCGATGCCTGTATGCGGATAATGATATCTGCTTTTGCTGGTACATCCACAAAGTTGCAGCCAGAGGCCGAGAGATTACCTTTCACTTCATTAGCCAGCTTGACATATTTCTTGCCGAAAAGGTCGGCTTCGCAAATTATGCAGTAGATCGTGCTGTATTCTAAGTCAGCAAGTTTCTGTTTGATGGTCTGCTCCCTGTCGTTCACTTGACTAAGGTAGTCCTGTATCCGATACCCGTCAAGACCGAACATGTTGAGCCAGAAGAAATCTTTACTTACATTGTCAAGCAATCGCAGTGCTTCTTGCAATTCCGTCTTGGCTTTCTGCTTGAAGCCAGAACCTACATAATTATCGGCAATTACAATTGCATTGTCCACTTTGCTGATGAGCATTCTCAACTCGTTCTCGTAAAAGACAGTGGATGCCGCCTTGTCAATATAGACGAGGACATAGTATTTCTCCTGCGTCTGGTTGTAATGCGTTTTAGTCTCGACTAAGTTCATATCTACGTCGGTGGAGAAGGTCTGCGATGAGCGGTAGGCTATACTGGAATGACCGTTTAGCACTTGTTTGTCCATCTTGCTTAGCTCATTGACACGCATCTGTACCTTACGCGCAAGATTAGTGTGCGCCAGATTCAGTGCGGTCTGCTTGGAGGTGCCACTTTCGATGTCGTGGATGTATCCGTCGGAGGTGTACTTCATCCATTCCGACGGATACTTCTGAGCTAAGGCAACAGCTCCTATAAAGAGGAGTGTTGCCATTGCAAGCTGTCTTTTCATGACTTAGTTGCCTTTGGCAGCATTCATGATAGCCTTGTTTGTCTCAATGAAATCTTCCAAATCCTTGCCACTAAGTGTGCTGGGCTTGAAGTTGCCGGCATTGTTGAGCATCTGTTGGAACTTGTCGCCACGGACACCCACCTTGGCTGTGACGGTGTACATGCGGTTTGATGGGTTGTATTCAATCTTAGTGTCGCCGAAAGGCTCGCAGGCGTTCTGTATGCTTCGGCTTACCTGTTGCCAGTGAGAAGTAAGAGCCTTTTGTACTTCCCCATTGTTAGCAACGGTTCCACGTTGAGCCTGGTCAAGTACCATGTTCTCGATAACGCGTGAGATGGTGGCGCGAGCTTCACGATCTGAAAATTCAACAGCAGTTTGTTTGTCGTTTGCCTTGCCTATGCCGGCATACCATTTGTATGCCACCTTGCGCATCGAGAGACCATCCTCGCTCAAGTCATCTATCATTTCAATACCTTGCAACCGTGTTGTTTCCACTGCTACCTTTTCGCCTTCCAAGCTTGTCTGCTTGTCAATACGAGATTCTACAACGGCTTGCTTCTTGCTGCCACAGCTAACCATTACCATTGTCATGAGGGCAATCATCCCCAAACTTTTCATTGTTTTCATTTTGCTTATCATTTAGTTGTTAATAAAGTCAAAGCAGGGCAATAAGGTACGGACACAAAAATGGCGTGGCCACTCTTATGCACTTACCTGAGGGGCGGACCTAGGAATTGGAACCCCTGTCACATATAAGAATGCTCCACGCCAAGGCGTGTGCATAGCATTATAGATGTGACGAAAGGGCTGCCTCCTTGGGCTTCCTCTCTGCTTCTTAAATCGAACTATTCCAAAATGATTTCCTAGGTCCTTTCGGTAAGCGCGAAATAATAAGCTTATGCATCTGCGGTTCGGGATTTTTCCCCCGAATCCGTTGCAAAGATAAGTAAAAGATGATAATGTCACAAACTTTTATATAGAAAAATGTATGAATGTTCATGTTTTTTCTATCTATAAGTATAATTCGTGCAATTCGTGGTCAAAAGAAGAGTCTTATTCTTGCCCCAGCCACAGCAGTACCATGCTCAACAATACGAGCACAAGGTCGATGGCTTTGCTACGCAGGTTCTTTTCGTGAAAGAGTAGGGCACCAAGCATGAAGCTCACCAAAACACTACTCCTTCGAACCATACTCACCACACTTATCAAGGCGCCGTCCAACGAAAGACTATAGAAATAAGCGTAGTCGGCCATGCTCAAGAAAACGCTTATCAATAGGATGCTCCAACGCCATTGGAAAAGCCCCCTCCCCGCTCCAAGACCCCCCGCCCCCTTTAGGGGGAGGGAGTGCCTATTGTCGGCAAGGTTTCTCTGTTTAGCGGGGAGAAGGCCTTTCCAATAGCACAGAAGTATAACTCCCATCATGATGCACTGGTAGAAGTTGTACCAGCACTGCACGGTCAGTCGTGGCAGCCCCAAGCCTCCTTCCGTCGCCATCAGGTACTTGTCGTACAGGCCGCTTATGGCACCCAGCACGGCAGCGCCCACTGTGCAGAGAATCCAGCGGTTGTGTTTGAAGTCGATGCCTTCTTTCTTGCCGCTTCGGCTCAATAGGAAGAAGCTCAGTATGGCAATCAGTACGCCAGCCCATTGCCAGAGGTTCAGCCTCTCCCCAAAAATAATCAAGGCTCCCACAAGAACCATGACGGGGCGTGTGGCATTGATGGGACCTACAATCGTGATGGGCAAATGCTTGATGCCTATGTAGCCGAGCAACCAGCTACTCAGCACAATAAAGGCTTTGAGCACGATATAACGCTGCACCTCCCATCCTCCGAAGGGCGTCTGGAAAGCTAAAGGCAGAAATATAATCGAGCAGAATAGTGTGTTGAGAAACAAGACGGGGATAACCGCATTGTCCCTGAGCGAATATTTCTTCGAGACATCATAAAAACCCAACAGGACCGCGCTAACGAAGGCGAGAACTAACCACATCTCAATACTTTATATCCACAAGGAAGAGAGCTTTGCCTGGAACACTTTCGCCAGCTTGGCAACGATCTTTCGCTTCGATGATTTGCCGCATTTTCTCAATGCTTATCCTGCCTCTGCCAACCTCTACAAGCGTTCCAACGATGGCTCGAACCATATTGCGAAGGAAACGATTGGCAGTAATAGTAAATTGCCAACGTCCAGGAGCAACCTCTTCCCAAAAGGCTTCCTTCAAGTCGCAAAGGTTTGTCTTAACGTCCGTGCCCACTTTCGAAAAGCTTGTAAAGTCTTTATATTCAAGCAAAACCTTTGCTGCTTCATTCATCTTATCGAAATCAAGCGCAAAAGGAACCTGCCAGCTGTAGGCTTGCAGGAATGGGTCTTTGCGAGTGTGGATGAAGTAATGATAGGTTCGCGAAGTGGCTGAGAAACGTGCGTGCATCTCTTCATCTACCTGTCGAACTTCCTGAACTGCAATGTCCGCAGGCAGCAACTTGTTGAGTTTATAAGCCAATTGCTTCCCGTCGATTGCTTCTTCCCAATCGAAATGTGCTACCATCATCCTGGCATGAACACCCGTATCAGTTCTTCCAGCCCCTACAACCTCGATTGGTTGGCGGAGCAGGGTAGAGAGGGCTTGCTGCAATTCTTGCTGAATGCTATTGCCATTAGGCTGAATCTGCCAGCCGTGATAGTGTGTGCCGTCGTAGGAAAGCGTGATAAAGAAGCGCATGATTAAATTTACAATTATAAATTCATAATTAATCCCCTTGTTCTGAGGCAGAGGCATTCTTTACCCTTAGTTTATCTTTGATTATATATATTCCTCTTTGTGGGTGGCTTACTTTACGTCCACTCAGGTCGTAGATGCCATTATGATTTATGATTTGTGAATTGTGAATTGATTCTATTCCGTCCGGGTCTTCCCAGTCGCTCATCTGGACATTGTCGATGTTGACACGCTTGTTACCGGTATTCTCGCTCTCGAACTTGAGGCGGATGTTGCCATTCATGTTTATTTTATATCCATAGCGTTTCATTGCTCCGACAGAGAGGGCATTGACAATCTTCGTCCAGTTCTCACCGCCGTTAAGGCTATAGCTGACCGTCATCTTTACGCCAGTGTCGTTGCCGTAACTGCCTGCTACAAACCAAAGACTGTCGCAGCCATTCACCTTGTCGGTAGTCATCATGATGTAAGCCGGCGTTGTGATAGTGGTGCCAGACTTGACATAGCCTTTCATGCGGACGCATTTCTTGTCTATGGCGTTGTCGTCGCCTGCAATGAGCGCATTGCTCATGTTCCATGTGGCGGCTGTGCAGGTGACATCTGCAGCGGCATAACCGCTTTTTGCTCCAACCTCGAAGTCCTCGAAGAAGGCTTTTGTGGCATCAACACAGCAGGAGACGGAAATGATTCTGTCGTCCAGTCCTTCTGTGCCGACAATGACCTCGCCTTCGCAGTCGCCCTCTTCCGGTCCTCCGCTAAAGCGAACGTAGAAGGCCTGCTCTTGTCCTGTGAGCGTTAGATGTTGCGACCACACTTCTTGGTCTATGCTAAGTTCGAACGGAGAACTGGTGGCAACTTCCGTAATGTATTGTGGTACGGATAAGGCGGTGACGGTCACATGGGTAGGAGCACTTGGCTTCCCCGGTGTTGCCGTGAAGGCAATATAATCGGTGCTTACGGTGAAGATGGGAGCTACATTTGGCATTCTTACCGTAATCTCGTTGCTGCTCACTTGTACTTCTCCGTCTTTGACGATGCTTACATTATAGTAGTAGGTGGTGTTTGCCTGAACATTCTTTACTTGGTAGGTGGTGTCGGTGGTAGTATATGTGCCGAAGTTTACGGCTCTTCCTCCTGCGTCTTTTGTATAGACATTGAGCGTATAGGTAGCTCCTGGCTGATAGTTCATCCAGTTGGCATTAAAGCGACGGCTGCTTACGGCACATACGATGTCTGTGGGTTCATAGGCAGGTATGCCGTCGACGAAGGTGATGGTTAACGGCGTTTGCTGTATAAAGCCGCTTCCCTCAAGCAATAAGACTGTTGTGTATGTGCCATCGTCTGCAGGATTTACGGTGATGGTGACATCTGTACCCTGGGTGATGTCGTTTGCTGAAAGTGTTGTTTTGTCCAGTGAGAACCAGTCATCTTCCACGGAGAGTGATGCACCATTGTTCAGTCCTCTGCCTCGGAACTGCATCTTTGCAGAGAATGGACGCGAGAGGGGCCATAGTCCGAAGTCTATTTCTTCGCCAGCTTCGGGTACGAAGATTTCTGCGCCATGTTCTTCGGAACAGTAGAATTGTTCTTCCGTCTGATTTCCCCAGATGTACTTGCATAGTTCTGGATAATCGACGAAGGGATTGCGATTGCCTTGTATTCTGTAGATGGCTTCGCATCGTTCTTGTTCTATCTCATCGAGTGGGTCGGCTTCTGCCCATTCGAGCATGAGGTTATATACCCACGGACGCATTAGCAGCGGACTATGAGGGTCAACAGTCAGCAAGCCCTCTGTGGTTGTCCAGAGCGATGTCATGTGGCTGTAGCATGTTGCCATATAGAAATATGTGCGAGCGAAGTCGCCCTTCCATTCATCGGCAGGTTCCCATGCTGTGATGAGGCTATCGGCGCTATAACTGCTGCTCTTGCCCACTTTCGTTACGCCGTTTGTATAGGCAACAGTGCCGTCGACGATGCCGATGGGGTTGTTGCTTTTCCTTCCATTTGCTGTTGCATCGGCGGGATAAAGGTTGAAGAGGTCGCAGTAGGCATTGTTCTTGATGTGTCCCCACCAACTGTTTGCCCAGATGTGTTCAATGTTCATGTTGCTCACGGCGCTCATGTCGGGGTTGAGGTGGCGGACGACATTGCTATAGCGGTCTCTTACCTGCATGTCTTCCATTTGGTCTGTTTGCCAGAAACCGCTCCAGGTCTTTCCATAACCGCCGCCATACCCAAGAACTTTGTTGGGTTGGATGATGTCGTGAAGTGCTGCCTTGAGTTGTAAGCCACGAAGTCCTTCCGCCTTGCGATAGTATTGTTCTTGGGCTATCGCGACGTGAAGTGCGAAGAACGAGGCTTGAAGGAGGAGGAGAAGTATTAATCGTTTCATGGCTCAAGCTATCTTTGCAATATCTTACGTCCGTTTCTGATGACGATTCCTTTCGTGTTCGATGGTACGCTTCGGCC
>Ga0247610_10004945_pt1 | contig 14140 bp, 12 predicted proteins | sample 174DNAGHGhighgp2_FD_193483 | JGI IMG/M metagenome (GOLD analysis project Ga0247610, IMG submission 193483) | Sheep rumen microbial communities from Palmerston North, Manawatu-Wanganui, New Zealand - 1742 DNA GHGhigh gp2 | ecosystem: Host-associated > Mammals > Digestive system > Stomach > Rumen... | reverse complement strand
TTTTCATAACATAACTATAATTCTTGTTTCTGAGTGCAAAAGTAAACAATTATTTGATAAATGCCAAGCATTTTTTGTTATTTTTGCAACGCCGCCTTTGCTTGTAGAACAATTTTCAGATTTAATCCGAATCGGTCATTAGCGTTATGATGAAGGCAGATCATGGGGACAGGTTTTTGAATGAATTCACTAAATTCATTCAAAAACCTGTCCCCATGATTCTGTTTGTTTGATGCCACCGAATAAAAATATCAGATATTCTTTGCTGTTATCAAACAAATTTATTACCTTTGCCCTTGATTTGATGATGTCTTGATAATATTGTGTTCTATTATGGCAATAACGAAAGAAACGTTCCGTACCCTGATTCATGAGGGACAGGAGGAGATAAGAGACGTGGAACTCTACGACCGTCCGTTTGAGTTCGAAGAGAATGGGCGCTATGTGCTTGTTGGTGTTCGACAGGCTGGTAAGTCATATATGCTGTACAAACGTGCCCGACAGATGATGGCGGCAGGCTTTCAGTTAGAGGATATGGTGTATATCAACTTTGACGATGAGCGTCTGATGGGCTTGACGGCAGACGAACTTGACCTTATTCTACAAGCCTATCAGTCTGTTTACAATCGCATACCTGTTTTTTTCTTTGATGAGATACAAAACGTGGATGGTTGGGAACATTTTGCCCGACGTTTGGCCAACAAGAAATATCATGTCTATGTCACTGGCAGCAATGCCAAGATGCTGAGTCGCGATATACAGACAGTTCTTGGCGGTCGCTTCCTCGATGCACTCATATATCCCTACACCTTTTCAGAATATTTGGAGGCAAAGGGAGTAGCATTGGAAAAGGAATGGCAGTACGGCCGTCAGCGTGCCATCGTACAACAAGCCTTTGTGGATTATATGAAGTGGGGCGGTTTCCCGGAACTGCTGTTATTCCGCAACAAACGCACTTGGCTTAACGGCCTCTACGAAAAGATTCTATTGGGTGACATCATTCTGCGCAACAAGGTAAAGAACGAGATGGCATTACGACTGACCATGAAGCGATTCGCAGAAAACGTCATGCAGCCAATATCATATAATCGCGTTGCCAACCTGATTCGCTCTACAGGAACAAGTATCGCCGTTTCTTCCGTCAGCGACTATGTACGTTATGCGCAGGAAGCCTGCATGTTGTTCTCATTGGAGAACTATGCTTCGAAGTTTGTGGAGAAAGAGACGGTGAAGAAGCACTATTTTGTAGATAATGGCCTGCTGAGCATTTTCCTCTTTAGCGGCGAAACTGCTCTGTTGGAAAATCTTTGCGCCATACACCTGCGCAAGAAATATGGTGATGAACTATGTTTCTACAATAAGAACATAGAGGTGGACTTCCTTGTAGCTGAAGAAGGCTATGCCGTTCAAGCTTCCTATTCCATCTATGGTGAGGGGATGCAAGAAACTTTCGAACGTGAGACCAAGGCATTGAAGCAGTTGGATGCCTTTCTCTCAATGAAGCGTATGGTGATTGTCACTTACGACGAAGAGGGTAGGGTGTCTTTAGATAACGGTAAACTGATTGAGGTAATTCCTGCCTGGAAATGGCTGCTTGAATAACATCACTGGGGACAGGTTTTTGAATGAATTCACTGAATTCATTCAAAAACCTGTCCCCATGATCTCTAGCGTGGACGAGGCTGTTCAAGCCTATCGCGTGGGAGAAGCCATCAAGCAGGCTCGAGAGTCCCAGAATCTTACCCAAGCAGAATTGGGCGAGAAGATGGGAGTGCAGAGGGCTCAGGTCTGCCGTTTAGAAAGCGGCAAAAGCATCACACTTGCTTCTATGATGCGTGCTTTCCGTGCGCTGGGTGTACAAGTGGCACTGGAAATGAAAGGCATCGGAAAGGTTACGTTGTAAAAAGGGATCATTGGGGACAGGTTTAAAGATCATGGGGACAGGTTTTTGAATGATTTTTGGAATTCATTCAAAAACCTGTCCCCCCTGATTCTCCTGTCCCAAAGAAAAGCTCAAATAAATTTGGCTTTTCTCTCTTTTATTCGTAACTTTGCAGCGAATATGAGAATGAATACAGGATATAACCGCGAGGGTGAATATGATCACTACGTGGTGGAGCAAGGTGGTCCGCTGCTGGATTGGCTGCTTGAGAATCTGGGGCAGAGCCGTTCGAAGGTGAAGGCAACGCTTCAGGGCAGGGGTATCAAAGTGAACGGCAAGACGGTGAGTCAGTTTGACTTCCTGTTGGAGCCTGGTATGAAGGTGGCTGTGAGCCGTACAAAGCGCAACCAGCAGGGATTCAAGAGCCGCTGGGTGCGGATAGTATATGAAGACCGGTGGCTGATAGTGATTGAGAAAGCAGAGGGCATTCTCTCGATGGCAGGAGGACATGCAGCACTGAACGTGAAGTCTGTGCTTGATGACTATTTCCACAAGTCACATCAGAACTGCCGGGCTCATGTGGTGCACCGGCTGGATCGTGACACGAGTGGACTGATGGTCTATGCGAAGGACATGGAAACGGAGCAGGTGTTGGAACACAACTGGCACGACATTGTGTACGACCGCCGCTATGTGGCTGTCTGCTCGGGCGAGATGGAGCAGGACGAGGGGACGGTGGAGAACTGGCTGAAAGACAACAAGGCCTATATGACCTATTCTTCACCGGTGGACAACGGAGGGAAACTGGCCATCACGCATTTCCATGTGTTAGACCGCACGACGGAGCATACGTTGGTGGAGTTCCGGCTGGAGACCGGGCGCAAGAACCAGATACGTGTCCATTCTGCCGACATGGGACATCCGGTTTGTGGCGACGTGAAATACGGCAATGGTGACGATCCGCTGCACCGTCTGTGTCTGCATGCCTGGCTGTTGTGCTTCTACCATCCTGTTACTCATGAGCCGATGGAGTTTGAGACACCTATACCTGTGGCATTCAAGAAACTATTCAAATAGAAGCAGAGAAAGGAAATGGAAAATCTGACCCAATATATTGTGGCATTACTTGCCATTATCATTGCCTTTGTGATTATCAAGAAGGTGGCAAGCTGCCTGATTCGTACGGTGGTTGGCATTGTGCTGGTAGCTGTGCTTGCCTATATATATATAATGTATATGCAATGACGAGTGAATACCAGATCAGGGTGCTGCCTCCGGTGGCAGCGAGTGAGCAGTCGCTGAAGTCGTGGCTGGCTGAGGACAAAGGCTTGGATGTTCGAACGATAACGGCTGTACGTATCCTTAAAAGAAGTATCGACGCACGGCAGCGTACCATCTATGTGAACCTGAAAGTGCGCATGTATGTGAACGAGGAGCCTGTGGATGACGAATATCAGCCGGTTGATTATCCTGACGTTAGCCAGAAGCCTCAGGTCATTGTAGTAGGAGCAGGCCCTGGAGGTCTTTTTGCTGCACTTAGACTGATTGAGCTGGGATGGCGACCTGTTGTCTTGGAACGCGGCAAAGATGTTCACCAGCGTAAAAAGGATCTGGCCGCCATCAGCCGGACGCAGTGTGTGGACGAAGAAAGCAACTACTGCTTTGGAGAGGGTGGGGCTGGTGCCTATTCCGATGGAAAGCTCTACACACGTTCAAAGAAACGCGGCTCGGTAGAGAAGATCCTGAATGTGTTCTGTCAGCATGGAGCCAGCACATCCATCCTGGCCGATGCTCATCCACATATTGGTACCGACCGTTTGCCGAAGGTCATCGAGGCCATGCGTAACACGATTATCCGTTGTGGCGGTGAGGTGCATTTCCAGACGAAGATGACAAGGCTGATCCTGAGTAACACCAGTAACGGTGGGAACACGGCAGGGAGGGTGATCGGTGTCGAAGCCATCAGCCATCAGCCATCGCCTCAGGAACAGCAGTTCTTCGGCCCTGTTATTCTTGCAACGGGTCATAGTGCACGTGACATCTACAGATATTTGGCTGAAGCCAGGATTGAGATAGAACCTAAGGGAATAGCCGTGGGCGTAAGACTGGAACATCCTGCAGAGTTGATTGACCAGATACAATACCATTCCCGCAATGGACGCGGACGCTATCTCCCAGCAGCAGAGTATACATTCGTGACCCAGGTGGAGGGTAGGGGGGTATACTCTTTCTGCATGTGTCCGGGTGGCTTCGTCATACCAGCTGCCACGGGGCAGGAGCAGATCGTGGTCAACGGCATGAGTCCCGCTAATCGTGGTACACAATGGTCGAACTCGGGCATGGTGGTGGAAATCAGACCAGAGGATGTGGCAAACGATGACCCTTCACCATTGTGCATGATGGCGTATCAGGAAGAGTTGGAACGTCTGTGCTGGCAGCAGGGAAACAGGAAGCAGACAGCACCGGCCCAACGGATGGCCGACTTTGTGAATGGCAGGCTGAGCTACGACCTTCCTCGTACATCCTATGCTCCCGGAGTCATCTCTTCTCCATTGCATTTCTGGCTGCCACCCTTCGTGGGCAAGCGACTGCAAGAGGGGTTCCGGACATTCGGACGCCAGGCTCACGGATTCCTGACCAACGAAGCCATGCTCATTGCCATAGAGACGCGTACTTCGTCTCCTGTACGCATTCTCCGTACTCCGGACACCTTGCAGCATGTACGTCTGCAAGGACTGTTCCCTTGTGGTGAAGGGGCAGGCTATGCAGGAGGCATCGTCTCGGCAGCCATTGACGGAGAACGATGTGCAGAAATGTGTGCAGAATACTTGAAAGGTGGTGAGTAAGAGGTGAGAAGTGAAAAGTTTTGTGCCTTTTCACATATTTTATCACTTATCATCTGCTCAATATCACTTCTTTTTTGTATCTTTGCAAACGAAGATAAGAACCTAAAAAGACTATTACGCTTATGAATAAGGAGGAGAAGTTTGTGATTACCATCAGCCGCCAGTTCGGAACAGGCGGTCATGAGATTGGCGCAGAGCTTGCCCGTAGGCTGGGCGTCAAGTTGTTGGACAAGCAGATACTCAATGAGGTTGCCCGACGGGCAGGCGTCGTAGAGGAGGCTATGGCGAAGCTGGAAGCACGCAATCCGCTATGGCGTGACGACTTTACCAACTTCTATCGTAACTACATGTCGCGTGCAGAGTACAACGGACAAGAGCAGGATCAGACTTCACACGAGCTGTTTGATGCACAGGCAGAGACAATCCGGCGTATTGCTAACGAGGAGTCGTGTGTCATCATCGGCCGTTGTGGATTTGATATCTTTGCCAACCATCCCAATGCGCTGAAGATTTTCATTCACTCCACCATTGACTGCCGCAAGCGCAGGATTGCTGAGCGTTACGGCATCAGCGAGCAGGATGCTGCAGCAATGATTGTGGACAATGACTATTCGCGCGAACTCTACACCAAGACCTTTACAGGACGTGACTGGACCGATGCCCGCAATTACGACGTCTCGCTTGATGTACGTAAGTTCGGAGTCAACGGAGCGGTGAGGTTCCTGCTACAGTGTATAGAATGAAGGGATTCCTTATAGCAGCGCCATCAAGCGGTTCGGGTAAGACTACTATTGCCCGGGGCTTGATGGCATTGTTTGTTGGAAAAGGTCTGAAGGTTCAGCCGTTCAAGTGCGGACCTGACTACATTGACACGAAGTTCCATACTGCCGTCTGTGGTCGCCCGTCAGTGAACCTGGACACCTTCATGGCTACTTCATCGCATGTGAGACACCTACTTTGCCGTTATGGCAAGGACACAGATATGTGTATTGTTGAAGGCATGATGGGGCTTTACGACGGCTATGACCGCTATCATGGTTCTTCAGCAGAGATAGCCCAGGTGTTGCGTATACCCGTGGTGCTGGTAGTGGATGCCCGTTCGGCTGCTTATTCACTGGCACCGTTGCTGTCGGGTTTTCTGAATTTCCGTCAGGATGTGAACATCTGCGGCGTTATTTTCAATAAGGTTGGCTCCGGACGTCATGTCCAGATGTTGCGTCAGGTATGCGACGAACTGGGGGTGACGTGTTTCGGATGTATTCCCAAGGATGCCTCCATAGAGCTGGGAAGCCGGTATCTGGGGCTTGATTTCTCTGAGGAAGCTGATAACCACCGGTTGGTTGATCTACTGGAAGCACATCTGGATGTTGATGCACTCATGGGGCTCTCTTTTGAACTGGACGGTCAGGATGAACTGTTGCCAGACAGCTCTTCTGCCCATGATCCGGGCAAGGTGTTGGTGGCTCGTAATGCAGAGTCGTTCTCATTCCTGTATCAGGAAACGATAGATGGCTTCACTGATGTCAGTTTCTTCGACCCCGAAAGCGATGTGCCACTTTTGGATGATGTCAGTCTGCTTTATCTGCCTGGCGGCTATCCCGAAAAACATCTGGATGCGCTGGTGGCCAATGAGGCTGCCCGGCAAGCCATTCACCAATATGCGGAAAGAGGAGGACGTGTGGTGGCTGAGTGCGGTGGCATGATGTATCTATGTGATAAAATTGTGACGGACGATGGCGAATATCCCATGTGTGGCGTACTGCCTTATGTTATTTCTGCCCGCAAGGCCGACCGTAGACTATCATTAGGCTATCGGCGATTCATGCTTGACGGTCAGGAGTTTAAAGGCCATGAGTTCCATTACACTCAGTTCCTTGGAGAAACACCCATGTCGGCAGCCCAGGTCTATAATGCTCTCGGAAATCCTGTGGATACACCCGTGTTCCGCTATCAGAATGTTTTGGCCAGCTATACGCATTTGTATGCGGGCTTTGCATTGAAGAGGAATATGCAGGCATCATTACAAAAGGAATAAGTGGGTTTCGCACAAAACAGAAATAAGAAACAAATCATAAGAGAGAGAAACGAACAATGGGAAATGAGAAGCACCTTCATCCCCTCATGCTTGCAGGGACGGGCAGCGATGTAGGCAAAAGCATCGTGGCTACGGCCTTTTGTCGCATCTTCCTGCAAGACGGTTATCATCCTGCTCCTTTCAAGGCCCAGAACATGGCACTCAACTCGTTTGCTACGCCCGATGGACTGGAGATTGGTCGTGCTCAGGCGGTACAGGCCGAGGCTGCAGGCATCCCCTGCCATACGGACATGAATCCCTTGCTGCTGAAACCTCAGAGCGACCATACCAGTCAGGTGGTGCTTAATGGTAAACCTATTGGCAGTAAGAATGCCTATGATTACTGGAGAAGAGGGGAGGGTAGAGACGATAACGGCACAACAATAGATTTCCGTAAGGAGGTGTGTGCTGCCTTTGACCGTTTGGCCTGCCGATACAATCCCATCGTGATGGAAGGGGCTGGCAGTATTTCGGAAATCAATCTGCGCGACACCGACTTGGTGAATCTTCCCATGGCCCGTCATGCGGGAGCTGACGTGATACTTGTCGGCGACATAGACCGTGGAGGTGTCTTTGCATCAGTCTATGGCAGTATTGCCTTGCAGACAAAACAGGACCAGCAGCTCATCAAAGGTATTATCATCAACAAGTTCCGTGGAGACATGCGTCTCTTCGATTCTGGGCGCCGTATGCTGGAGGAAATATGCGGTGTTCCTGTATTGGGTGTGATACCCTATTATAAAAACATACATATCGAGGAGGAAGACAGTGTGGCATTAGCCCAGAAATCGATGGCGCTGGAACAGGGAAAGGTGAATGTGGCTGTCATCATGTTGCAGCATCTGTCGAACTATACTGATTTTGACGCCCTGGAACAGAATTCGCGCATCCATGTTTTCTATACCAATAATGTCAGCGACATTCAGAAAGCTGATATCATCATCCTTCCTGGGACAAAATCCACCCTGCACGATCTATACGAACTGCGACGCAATGGCTGTGCACAGGCAATTGCCAGTGCTGCACGTGGAGGAACGACTGTACTGGGCATCTGTGGCGGTTACCAGATGATGGGTGTGGAAGTGTGTGACCCTGACCATGTGGAAGGTGACATCAGCCGTCTCCCCGGACTGGGGCTGCTTCCTGTTACAACTACATTGAGTGGTGAGAAGGTGACCCGTCAGGTTTCCTGTTCACTTGCAACAAGTCTACAGAACCTGTCCTCCCTCCATGGCTATGAAATCCACATGGGCAAGACCTTGCCTTTCGGTGATGCAAAAGCCTCTCCGCTACTTCTACTGGAAGACGGAAACGAGGACGGCTACATGGTCAGTCCTCACTGCATGGGTACTTATGTCCATGGCATTCTTGACAACCAGTCCTTTGTCGATTTCATATTGGAGCCTTTTAAGGAAAAATTCAATACTCAAGAAAAAACGTTTGACTACCAAGCGTTTAAGGAAAGACAGTACGATTTGTTAGCAGAACATGTTCGACGCCATGTGGATATGGAACGCATCTACCGCATTCTTCGCGGAGAAGACTGTTGACAACGAATAACCATCACTTGTTCTATGGGTAGTGTGTTCTCATTGCTTTCTGGATGGATACTTGATCTCCTCTTTGGCGACCCGGTACGTTTGCCCCATCCCGTGGTTTGGTTTGGCAAAGCGATCTCTCTTTCCGAACATCGGCTGAACAAGGGAGGCTGTCGCAAGCTGAAGGGTGCATTGATGGCTATTATACTTATAGTTGCTGTCTTCGCACTCACTTGGCTACTACGATACGGCATCATATACGTACAGCATACTATTACTGACCTTTTCTGCCCTGCATGGGTTGGATTCTGCCCGTTGCTTGTTTTGTTTGATGCTATCATTGTCTTCTACTGTCTGGCAGGCACCACCTTGATCCGAGAGGTACGTCAGGTGTTTCTAGCCGTGGACCGCTCTTTGGAAGAAGGACGCCAACAGGTGGCCCGTATTGTTGGTCGCGACACATCAGAACTGTCGGCACAGGAAGTGCGTACCGCAGCCCTTGAGACACTGGCCGAGAACCTGAGTGACGGTGTCATTGCACCGCTCTTCTGGTTTGCTTTGTTAGGTACGCCGGGTATGATGGCCTACAAGATGGTGAATACGCTCGACTCCATGATAGGCTACCGTACTGACAGGTTCCGTGACTACGGCTGTTGGGCAGCCCATATTGATGACTTGGCAAACTATCTGCCAGCGCGGCTGACTGCCCTGCTGATGATTCTCCAGCAACCATCGTCCTTCATCCGTCATCTCCGTTTCGTACTCCGTTACGGACGTCAGCACGCCAGTCCCAACAGCGGCTATCCCGAGGCAGCATTGGCAGGAATCCTCGATTGCCGTTTCGGGGGACCACACAACTATTTCGGCCAGCTTTTCCCCAAGCCCTACATCGGCAGCAACGACCGTCAGCTCTCTACCCAGGACATGAAAACAGCCATCAGTGTGAATAGATTTGCAGAGATTGTGATGGTTATTCTCACCGCTCTTACCGTTTTTATTTGTTAAATATCCTTATTTGTTTTGCTGACTGCCCAAAAAATCGTACCTTTGGGCATCAAAATCTAAAACAAATAAAGTAATTATAAATAAGAAAACCTTATAACTGAGGAACTATGAGTTATTTACGATTTGAAAAAGCCGTGATGACCAACCTTGAGGAAAGTCTCCGTCGTGAATTTCTCCGCACCAATCGTTCTGGCGCGTACAGCTCTTCTACGCTCGTAGATTGCAATACACGCAAGTACCATGGCCTGCTGGTGGTTCCTGTGCCTGAGCTTGACGACGAGAACCATGTTCTCCTGTCATCACTCGACTGCACAGTGCTACAGCATGGGGCGGAATTCAACCTCGGTCTCCACAAGTATCAGGGCAACAACTTCAGTCCCAAGGGACACAAGTACATCCGTGAGTTTGACGCTACCCGTGTACCGACAACTACGTATCGCGTGGGTGGCGTTGTGTTGAAAAAGGAAGTGATTTTCCAGCATTACGAGGATCGTATCCTCATTCGGTATACGCTGGAGGATGCACACTCTGCTACTACATTGCGCTTCCGTCCGTTCCTGGCATTCCGTTCCGTGCGTGCCTTCACTCATGAGAACATGACGGCAAGCCGTGAGTACAGCCAGGTGGACCATGGCATCAAGACCTGTATGTATGCAGGATATCCTGACCTCTACATGCAGTTCTCCAAGAAGAACGAGTTCATCTTCCATCCCGACTGGTATCGTGGCATTGAATATCCCAAGGAGCAGGAGCGTGGCTATGCCTCCAACGAGGATTTGTATGTGCCTGGCTATTTTGAGATGCCTATCAAGAAGGGCGAGAGCATTGTCTTCTCTGCATCTACATCGCAGATCAAGGCTACCACGCTGAAGAGCCTGTTCGATGAGGAAGTGAACGAACGTGTACCACGCGACAATTTCTACCATTGTCTGGTCACTGCTGCCCATCAGTTCCACAACCGTAAGGACAACGACGACCGCTACCTGCTGGCGGGTTATCCGTGGTTCAAGGCACGTGCCCGTGACACGTTTATAGCACTGCCCGGACTGACGTTGGCTATCGGCGAGCAGGACTACTTCGAACTGGTGATGAAGACCGCCGAGAGAGGCCTTCGTGAGTTTATGAAGGGTATGCCCCTGTCGGTGAAGATTTACGAGATTGAACAGCCCGATGTACCCCTGTGGGCCGTATGGGCCATTCAGCAGTATTGCAAGGATGCCGGCAAGGACAAATGCTACGAGATGTACGGCAAACTGTTGAACGACATCGTCGACTATATCATTGCCGGAGGTCATCCTAACCTGCGTCTTGACGAGAACGGGCTGCTCTATTCTAATGGACGTGACCGTGCTGTGACATGGATGAACTCAACAGCTAACGGACGTCCAGTAGTGCCTCGCTCCGGCTATATTGTCGAGTTCAATGCCCTGTGGTACAACGCACTGAAGTTCTGTGCAGCTATGGCTGCCGATCAGAGTGACCAGAAGAGGCAGGAGGATTTAGAACAGCGTGCTGCTCTTTGCAAGAATTCATTTGTCGAGACTTTCGTGAACGAATACGGATATCTGCTTGACTATGTGGATGGTACCAATATGGATTGGAGCGTTCGTCCAAACATGATTTTTGCTGTGGCACTCGATTACTCACCCTTGTCCCAGCAGCAGATGAAGAGCGTAGTTGATATATGTACGCGCGAGCTGCTCACCCCGAAGGGACTGCGTTCGCTCTCGCCGAAGAGCGGTGGCTACAATCCTATGTATGTAGGTCCGCAGACGCAGCGTGACTATGCTTATCATCAGGGTACTGCATGGCCGTGGCTGGGAGGATTCTATATGGAAGCCTGCCTGAAACTCTATAAGCGCTCGCGCCTCTCGTTCATCGAGCGTCAGCTCGTGGGCTACGAGGACGAGATTGACTATCATGCCATTGGCACTATCTCGGAGCTGTTCGACGGCAACCCGCCCTTCCACGGACGTGGTGCCATGTCGTTTGCCATGAACGTGGCCGAGATTCTGCGCACGCTGAAGCTCATGGACAAGTATTCGTATCAAAAATAAGGAGGGACGACTATGAAAGTATTAATGTTTGGATGGGAGTATCCTCCTCACGTATTTGGTGGACTCGCTACTGCTAACTATGGAATATCCGAGGGCCTGAAGGCCCAGGGTGATATCGAGACCGTGCTCTGCCTGCCTCACCCCTTTGGCGACGAGAGTCAGCATGCATGCCGCATCGTGGCTATGAATGCAGTGCCTATTGCCTGGCGTGATGTTGACTATGACTATGTCAAGAACCGCGTGGGCAACATCATGGACCCTGACTACTATTTCAAGCTCCGTGAGCATATCTATGCCGATTTCAATTACATGAACGTCAATGACCTGGGCGCCATGGAGTTTGCCGGTGGCTATCCTGGTAACCTGCATGAGGAGATTAACAACTACTCCATCATTGCCGGACAGGTGGCACGTGCCGAGGAGTTCGACATTATCCACGCTCACGACTGGCTCACCTTCCCTGCCGGCATCCATGCCAAGCAGGTATCGGGCAAGCCCCTGTGCATCCATGTCCATGCTACCGACTTCGACCGTTCGCGTGGCAAGGTGAACCCCACTGTCTATTCCATCGAGAAAAATGGTATGGACTGGGCCGACTGCATCATGTGTGTGTCCGAACTTACCCGTCAGACCGTCATCAACCAGTATCATCAGGACCCGCGCAAGTGCTTCACTGTTCACAACGCCGTTTATCCGTTGCCGCAGGAGTATCAGGACATTCCGCGCCCCGACCACACCGGCAAGGAGAAGGTGGTGACCTTCCTCGGACGTATCACCATGCAGAAAGGTCCCGAGTACTTCGTCGAAGCTGCCAATATGGTGCTCCATCGCACCCGCAATGTACGTTTCTGTATGGCTGGTTCGGGCGACATGATGGATGCCATGATCTACCTGGCTGCCGAGCGCGGCATAGCCGACCGTTTCCATTTCCCCGGATTCATGCGCGGCAAGCAGGTCTATGAGTGCCTGAAGAACAGCGATGTCTATGTAATGCCCTCTGTGTCAGAACCCTTCGGCATTTCGCCCCTGGAGGCTATGCAGTGCGGCACGCCTTCCATCATCTCCAAGCAGTCGGGCTGTGCCGAGATCCTTGACAACTGCATCAAGGTAGACTACTGGGACATCCACGCACTGGCTGACGCCATCTACTCCATCTGCCACAACGAGTCGCTCTTCCAGTATCTCAAGGAAGAGGGCAAGCGCGAGGTAGACCAGATTACCTGGGAGAAGGTCGGCACATGGATTCGCACCCTCTATCGCCGTACATTAGGCTGGGAAGAATAATCAAGGTAAAATAGTAATAAGGTAAAAAAGTAAAAGATATGAAAACGATTTGTTTATATTTCGAGATACATCAGATTATCCATCTGAGGCGCTACCGTTTCTTCGATATCGGTACCGACCATTACTACTACGATGACTATGAGAACGAGCGTAGCATCACGGACATTGCAGAGCGCAGCTATATGCCTGCCCTGAACACCCTGCAACAGATGATTGAGGAGAACGGCAAGTACTTCAAGGTGGCCTTCTCGCTCTCGGGTACCGGCATCGAGCAGTTGGAGTATCATGCTCCACAGGTCATTGCCAAGCTCCAGCAACTGGCACAGACGGGATGCGTGGAGTTCCTGGCAGAGCCTTACAGCCATGGACTCTCGTCGTTGGCCAATGAAGAGACCTTTGCCCTCGATGTGAAGAAGCAGTGCCAGAAGATAGAAGAGCTCTTTGGACAGAAGCCTACCGTTGCCCGTAACTCCTCGCTGATTTACAGCGATGATATCGGCTCGCAGATTGCTGCCATGGGCTTCAAGGGCATGCTCACCGAGGGTGCCAAGCACGTGCTGGGATGGAAGTCTCCCCACTATGTCTACAACTGTAACATCGCTCCCAACCTCAAGCTGCTGTTGAGAGATGTCGAGCTCTCAGACGATATCTCACTGCGCTTCAACAACTCTGAGTGGGACGGCTATCCCCTGTTTGCCGATTCATACATCGACCGCATTTCACGTTTCCCCGAGGAAGAAAAGATTATCAATATCTTCATGGAACTCAGTGCATTGGGCATTGCACAGCCCCTCAGCTCCAATATCCTCGACTTCATCCATGCACTACCTGCCTGTGCCAAGGAGAAGGGTATCCACTTCGCCACACCTACGGAAATCTGCATGAAGACCAAGAGCGTGGGAGCTATCGATGTGCCTGACACCCTTTCGTGGGTCGACGAGGAACGCGACTGCTCTTGCTGGCTAGGTAATGCCATGCAGCGCGAGGCCTTCCAGAAACTCTACAGCGTGGCTGACCGTCTGCGCATTGCCAACGACCCGCGCATCAATCAGGACTGGGACTACCTGCAGGCTTCCAACAACTTCCGTTTCATGACCACTAAGCCCTCTAACGTCGGGCTCGATCGTGGCATCTACACCGGACCGTTCGATGCCTTCACCAACTACATGAACATCCTCGCCGACTTCATCAACAGGGTCAACGAGCTCTATCCGCTCGACATCGACAACGACGAGCTCGAGGGACTGCTCACCACTATCAAGAACCAGGGTGATGAGATTGAGATGAAGGACAAGGAGATTACCCGTCTGAAGGCAAAGCTCGAGAAGCTGGAGACAGCCAAGCCCGCCAAGGCTGCAGCTGCCAAGAAGGCTCCTGCCAAGAAAGCCGCCCCGAAGAAGGCTGCCAAGAAGGCCGATAAGGAAGCTTAAGTTATTGTTCTTTCTATGCGTCAG
>Ga0247610_10004943_pt1 | contig 14141 bp, 12 predicted proteins | sample 174DNAGHGhighgp2_FD_193483 | JGI IMG/M metagenome (GOLD analysis project Ga0247610, IMG submission 193483) | Sheep rumen microbial communities from Palmerston North, Manawatu-Wanganui, New Zealand - 1742 DNA GHGhigh gp2 | ecosystem: Host-associated > Mammals > Digestive system > Stomach > Rumen... | reverse complement strand
ACCAGTGTCGCACGGCTATATGCCGAAGCCTGACAATGAGGTGGAGCGCCACTTCGACAAGAACACCTATACAGCAAACTTCGGAATTAAAATGTCGTTGGAACGGCACGACCTGAATGCTGGCGTTAACGCTGAATATCAGCATAATAGGCGTTCGGGTTGGGGATTCATAATTCCCGATTTTGAAACAGGAAGCTATGGTGCTTATATCCTCGATAAGTGGCAACCAACTGACAATCTGAAGCTTAATGCGGGATTGCGCTACGACCATGCTCAGACGCGTATTCACAGCTACAACGATTGGTACAAAACTCCCGTTGGCACCGATTCGGTTTTAAAGCAGCGCTCTGCCGATATCGATCTGACTTTCAACAATCTGTCATGGTCGGTTGGGGCGAGCTATGAGGCGGCCGGCTGGGTGCTGAAGGCCAATGCTGGCAAGAGTTTCCGAATCCCAATTCCGAAAGAGCTGGGCGCCGACGGCATCAACTACCACATTTTCCGCTACGAGCGCGGCAATGCGGAACTTAACCCTGAAGTGTCGTATCAGTTAGACTTAAGTGTTTATAGAACAGGCCAATTATTAACAGTTCAAGTTGAGCCATATTTGAACTATTTCCCGAACTATATCTATCTGAACCCGACGGCACAGTACGAGGAAGGACTGCAACTCTACCACTACACGCAAGCCGAAGTGTTGCGCTATGGTGTTGAGTGTCAGACAACTTGCAAAATCACGCGGCACATTGATGCAGAACTGAAAGGCGAATATCTTTATGCTGAGCAACTTTCGGGCAAGAAAAAGGGGTACACACTGCCGTTCTCGACACCGTGGTCGGCCGACGCGGGGCTCAAGTACAGCCACAAAAGGCATGGTGAGGGTAATATCGGTCTAAACGTGCATATAGTTGGAAAACAGGACAATATTGTGCCACCAGAAAAGCCCACCGACGGCTATTGGACGCTGAACATGTCGGTGAACCATAGATTTAGTCTGCTAGGCAGCTTTATTAAATTGTCATTACATGCTGATAATCTGCTAAATAAGCGCTATTACGACCACACCAGCTACTATCGCTTGATTGACGTGCCTGAAGCAGGGCGAAATTTTGCGGTTATGGTGGGGTGGGAGTTTTGAAAGTAAACAGAAAACAAAAAAACTATCTGTAAACGAAAAACAAAACACTTTTAAATATTTAATAAATAAAGATTTATTACATGAAAAAGATATTTTTAATGAGCCTTATCGCGGCTCTCACAGCTATGATATTTGTATTTGCATCGTGCAACAAAGACGACGAAACACCTGAAAAACCAATAATTTCGCTTATCGAAGTGGGCCACGACAACAGCCACCACACGCACCCAGGGCACGACCTGCACCTTGAAGCCGATGTTTTGGCCGAAGGATTAATAAGCCGAATCGACATCGAGATTCACCAGGAGGAAGGCAGCGGTTTCGAAATCGAAAAATCATTTACCGATGGTAAATACATGGGTGTCAAGAATATAGAGTTCCACGAGCACATCGACATTCCTGTTGAAGCGCCGCTTGGTGAGTATCATTTTCACTTCACAGTTACCGACAAGGAAGGCCAACAAACGACGGCCGAATGCCACATCGAAATTGTTGAGGATGACGATGAGGATGACGATGAACACGAACATTCACATAACGATTAAAATATGAAAAAAAGCATTTTTTCATCGCTTCTGCTGTGCGCACTCTGTGCGTGCAGCAGTTCCGATAAAACGGAGGATATGCTGCTGCCCGAAATCACTGCCGATGGCGAGCAGACTTGCCCCGTTGATTGTCAACAATTTAAGCGCGGCAGCGTGATACCTTTCCACTATCTGCTCTCCGACAATGTGGAGTTGGGTAGTTATAACATTGAGGTTCACAACAATTTCGACCACCATACCCACAGCACATCGGCGGCCGAATGCGAAATTGAAACCGAAAAAAAGCCAGTGAATCCGTGGGTGTTCAACAGCGATTTTGACATTCCCGAAGGCTTGCGAACTTACACGGCAGTCATCAACATCGACATTCCTGCCGACATCGACCCTGGCGACTACCACTTTATGGTGCGCCTAACCGACCAGGCCGGCTGGCAACAGCTGAAATCAATGGCGGTGAAGATTTCGGAATAATTAGAAACTGAAAGCGCAAACCATTCTGTTTGTATTTTCAGTTTGCACTACTATTCCCATCAAAACTTCCACCTAACCTGAAACTTGAATTCGGTGCGGTGGTTGGCGTCAATCATATTGGGTGTAGTGCCGATTGTCGGCTTGTCGGCATACCAGGTGCGTCCGACTTTCGCCCAAACTGTCAGTTTTTTTGCAGGCGACCATGACACCAACAGGTAAGTGCGGGTGCCACGTCCGTACATCATCGGTATCGAATAGGCATAGAGCACATCGCTTTCGTAGGCGTAAATGCGTGAGTTATAAGTTGTTTCGAACAAAGCATAACGCACTGCCATATTGAGCGGAAAACTGAACGGCGAGCAAATCACGTCTTGATAGAGCATACAGCCCGTTTCGGTGGCGGCACTGTCGTTTTGATAGCCCGATAACTCAATGCGGCTCTTGAGCGTCCATCGCTGATTTACAGCGTAATTCAGGTGATAGCGCACGGTCCACCTACGGAGGTCGGCAAGCTGTTGGATTTTGCCATCGGCAACCGGACCCTGCGTCTGTGTGGATTCATATTTTACCTTCCAAACCATTGAAGTTGAACGGTTTGCTGTAAATTCGGCTTGTGCCAGAAAATCGTTGCCGCGCGATGGTGCGTTTAGTCCGTAACGAATCCACGGGAATCGGTAAATATCGTAGTAAGCCGATAATTTCCAACGTTTTATGGGCGTTGCTTCGATTCCGAAGAAGAAACCTTCTTCATTCTGCGTCTTCGAACCCTCAGCAAAACCTCCAGCGTATTGTGCTTGATAATCACGACTATAGTTGCGATACAGCACCGACGCCCGAAGTCCCGGCGCAAGGCTCATCAGCGAGCCCACAACCGCCGCGCGTCCGCCGTTGGCCGACACCGCATACTCGCCAAAAAGATAGAGCGCACTGAACGAATATTGTGCATCGATGCTCATATTCAGATTTTTACGACCTTCGAAGTCGAACTTGTATAGTGGCGACGTACGTTTTACAAAATCCTTGTCATATTGATAGCCCAAGGCCGTCGCTCCTATGCGAAAATTGTTGCGGTTGAAGTTCATATTTGCTCCCCAAACGCTCTCTGTCACAGCATCTTCCTTCTCAATCTGCTTTGGAGTTGCGTGCAGCCCGATGGTACCAAACGATGTGAATCCGGCAGCTTCTGCCATGGCCGTGTCCTGCTCGGCAAGAGTGGCGTCAATCTTCTTGTGCGAGCCGAAAACTGTGGCTCTGAACTGCCCAAACTTGAGTGTGGTGGCCACGCCCCGATAGAACAGATTCTCATCGGCCGACGAATATTTTCGAATTCCGGCACCCTTGCGGCGAATATCCATCACAAAGGCCGATTTGCCGCTCGACATTCCCGACCACGCAACCAACCCCTGTCCGAATTTCGCTTGAAAATCACCAACAACCAGAGTCTCAATGGGGCCGATGTCATGAATAGAAGCGTAAGCCGAATAGAAATCGAAACCGTGGCGCTGATGCCCGCGGAAAAACTGTTCGCCCGGGTCTTTTTCTGCCGTAACACCAGCCATCAGCTGACGGTTATAGTTGAACGAATATCGGCTGAAAATCTTTGTGCGGTTGCCCGGATAGTGTTTTTCGGGTTCGGCAATACGCACAGAGTCAGGCACATCAGCAAAACCGTCCTGTTCTTCGCCCACAAACGATACGCGGCTGAAAAGCTCGTTGCGCCCATATTTTACGGCGCGTTTCAAACTGAATTTTGATTCATCGCTCACATCCGCCACCTTGACAAACGGCAGAAGGCGAAAAATATCGGTTTGATCGAATCCGTCAACCATAGCCAACTCGTAGAGAGTGAGCATAGGACCATTGCGCCGCACGTAATCGGTCAAGCTTGCTATCTGAAACTCGTTTAGGAAATGCAGTTTGGCAAGGTCTTCGGCAGTGGCCGAATTAAGGTTGACAGGGTTTTGCAAGAAATATTCCAAATCTTCGGCAATCTGCTCAATATCAGCGTCTTCGTCAAGTTCTTCTGACAAATTTTCCATCAACGTCTCAACTGTTTGCCGCCCATCGCCATCGGTCTGTCCATAGAGGCCGACGGCAGCAAAAAGAAACACCGATAGAAAAACAACATATCGCATCAGAAGAAGAATCGTTTGTTGATTATCAATGAAATAATGTTCAAAATAATGAAACTCAAGAAGCAGGTCATTGCCGAAATGGCCACAGCCAGCGTAAAAATTCCGGTTGTGAGACCGGTCCAATGGCCCACAGCCGTACCAATCACCATTGCATCAACATTAATAAGAATCAATATTATATTGATTACCAGCAGAATAACGATTATCGAAATCAGACCCATACCCAACCCTTTCAAGTCGGGCGGACTCAATTCCATATGTGCCGAAATGCAGATTGCAAGATAGAGAAACACCCAAAATTGCCATTGGTGCAGGTGCGCAGCAGTGAAAAGTGCTAAAATCATATCTACCGATGAACGGAAAGTATTGATTATCATTGCTATAAATCCCGATAATGTAGTAAAATTGGCCGACGAGCCATGAAGTGCGCTAAGTAGGACTTGGTTGTCCGGCAGCAAAAATCTGACCATCAGATAAATAATGAGCGAACCGAACAATATCGGCCCCAATGCAATGAAAAAATTTCCGATTTGCGCCCACGGGTTGTGCGGATTATATGCGTGGTTGACGTAGCCCAAAGTACCATCGTCGCTGTTGGGTTGGTACAGTCGTATCTCTGTGATTCTGTGCAAGAAAGGTATGCAGAGTAAGGCGTGGCCTAACTCGTGAATAGGCGTGCCAATCCAACCAGTGAAGTAAATATCCGATTTCTCGCCCAAAATGTTGACGAAAAGCCGTCGCGTGTATCGCGCTAACAGGTAGAGTATCACCCCGAAGACAATGAAAACTCCGAATATTGACAGCAGTTGGAACAATGTTGTAAGCAGCACCTTTCCAACGAATGGCCAAAATTCGAATAATGGATTCATAATGAGTACATTAAAGAAATTTGTGTTGACAATGGCAGGTATTGGTGCGTGGCAAACGAGAAATCGAAGGTGAGCCCCTTGACTGTATAGCCGGCACCAAAGCAGAACTCATTTGGCTTCGAGCGGAAACCCGTCCGCAAGTATAAGTTGCTGATTAGCTGATATTCTATGCCAACCTTGCAGCGCAAGTCGGTTTGCATTGTCTTCTCAACTTCGGCCGCAAGCTGCACAATGTCAGAAAAGAAGTAACTTGCGCCAAACCGGAACGATGTGTTCACTCTTTCATCTTCATATTCAGCCATTTTTGCCTTTGTGGGATTATAAACGTGAGCTCCAACCTGCAAATTGGCGATTGGTTTGGCAATCAATCCCACTTCAAATAGAAAAACGCTGTTATTTCCATACGCAGACGGCTGATTTACATTGAGATAATCGAACTGCAACCCGGCCGCGACCAACTCGCCGAACTGACGGGCATAGGCCAGCCCGAAACTATTTTCGGAATATTGTGAATATCCGAACCTGTTGAAACTCAACCCGAAATTGCCAGTACGAGTATGTACGGCGGCCGCCACCGATTTTGTGCTCGTTTCGGCCAGTTGGAAACGGTTTTGGTAGTTGATACCGACGGCAAACTTCTGCAAATCAGCCAATCCGGCTTGGTTATTGTTCACCGACCAAAGTCCGCTCTGCATAACCGAAGCGTTGGCCATAGCTTCGAAATGGCCATCTTGAGCGCCCGCCCGTACTGCCGCCAAAAGCGCAATCGTAAGAAATATGTGTTTGAATTTGCCCACGTAGCTATGATTTTTGTTGCAAGATACAAATGATTAACACAAACACAAACGGAAAACTAAAACTGAACACTCACATTTCCGTTTCGCACAAAAAACACTTTGTCGTAAATCGGGTTAGAAGCTTATCTTTGCGCCCACAACGCAGAGAAATGAATTGGACCAGTATAAAAGATTTTTTGCCGATGATGGTTGCCGCTGGTGCACTGGTTGCCGTGTGTCACATTGGCAACCGGCATGCGGTCGAGCCTGCGACAGAAACGGCAATTGAAACGCCTCAAAAAGTAACACGCTTCACCTTCACTAAAGAGCAAATGGCCGCCATCGACTCGGTTGTTGAGCGGAAATGCCAGAGCGGAAATTTCAGCGGCGTGGTGCTTATCGGTCAGAAGGACTGTGTTTTGTATGAGCGTTGCTACGGATTAGCCAACATTCGTGAAAATGAGCCGATTACCGACACTACGGCATTTCAGCTGGCATCTGTCTCAAAGCAGTTCACCGCTGTAGCCATCCTGCAACTTTACGAGCGCGGCCGCCTGCGCCTTACCGACAGCGTGGCACGCTACCTGCCTTTGTTCCCCTATCCCGATATCACCATCCACCAACTGCTTGTCCACCGCTCTGGACTGCCAAACTATCACTATCTGTGCGACAACAAGCCTATTCTTGACGACCCCTATTTCAGCAACCAACAGATTGTGGCAGAACTAATTGAAGCCAACGCTGGCAGATATTTCCGTCCAAACCGCCGCTTTCAGTATAGCAACACAGGTTATGCCGTTTTAGCGGCTGTGGTTGAAGCTGTTTCCGGATTGAAGTTCGAAAACTATTTGGAAAAAAATATTTTCAAGCCATTAGGAATGGCGCACACCTTCACGTATAGGGCCATGCCAAGCGCAACCTACCCTCCGCGCGCAACAGGTTACGAATCGCGCAAAACACCAGCCGATGACAACTATCTCGACCACTTTTTGGGCGACAAGGGCATTTTCTCAACCGCACCCGACCTGTTCAAATGGGACCAAAGCTTATATACAGGGAAAATAATCAACCCGGACACCCTTCAACTGGCTTTCCGCCCAATGGGACGCCGCATCAAATTTGGCGCCAACTATGGTTACGGCTGGCGTATCTCAAATTTCGCCGACACTATTCCTATTCAATTCCATAGCGGCTGGTGGCACGGCTTCAAAACTCTGCTTGTACGCATTCCCCAAGACACTGCCACCATTGTTGTCCTCCGCAACGGCAGCAACCGAAGTGGCGGCATAGGCATGGCACAACTGCTTGATATTCTGTATCCTTCCACAACAACCGACATTCTCGACGATGAACATATCGAAACCTATGAGTACTCCGAGACCGACACAATCCCTGATTTAGCTTCTGATTCGACCGATATGGTTGGCGACACTCTTCAATAATGCCAACGTACTCTATCAAAAGCTTAATAAGACGAATGACGGAGAGACTCGTACTCGAAACTGCACACAAAAAAGGCTGCTCAAATAAATTGGCAGCCTCTGTATTTGAAGATTTAGAATCAATCAATACTCCCACAAATCCTGTTCGTAGTCAGTGATTTGCTTTTTCAAAGCATCGGCCTCGAGCAACGATTGAATACCTAAAGTATAATCTTGGATACCACGGTCATCGTATACGTTCGATATTTTAACGATGAAACTGCCGAAATAGCGTTTGAAGAAAATATCATCGAATGTTCTATGCTCGGCATCGTTGTTGTTGTTAAACACTTCGTGATCGGCAAGAATACGGCGAACTTCCGGGAAATAAATCCAGAACACCATTTTCTTACGCATTTCTTGATCGTCGTCACCGCTTCCATCGTCCTTCACATAGAAACGAATCGGGCTTAAACCAAGAATGCGGACATCCATTTTTGAGTGTTTGCGGTCGAAAAACCAATCCTCCTTCAGCCAGTATTGCTTAACTTCGGTACTGTTTATTTCGCCTTTGATTGTCACAAACTGCTCATCGCCATTTTCGTCAGTGTAACTACGAGTCGACTCAACCGCACCAAATGCCTCCTCAATCTGAGTACGCGATATGGGTTGGGTAAAGCGGTCATCATCAATGTTATAAGCAATTAGGCCTTCATTGTTAATGCCGTACAGCAACAAGTCGATAAGACTATAACGATCGTTTATCTTAGTTGTAGGATAGTACAAATTCAGATTGATTTTCTCACGCAAATCAATCACACGCCAAACACGCTTTTTGTACATGGCATCGGCTTCACGCAAATAGGCATACGGAATGGGCCGTCTGTTTGGAGCATGATCCTTCACATATATATCGTCCATTACCTGAGCTTCGGCGCTATTAGTGTGGGTAAAAAACATACCCATCATCAAAACCGGTATAAGAAACAGCTTCTTCATAACAATCAATTTTTATTTAACCTTAAACACTATAGGTGACAATGAACGTGGAACGCCATCGGGACCAACAGCCTCAATGTCCTCTATAATAAGTTTTGAATTTGTTTTCAAACCTTTTATCAATGATTTAACATCGTTGTCAAACGTTCCGCCCTTTTTGGGGAGATCCTTTGTCATACCTCCACTAACGGTTGTAGTAACCGTGTACTTGGTGATTTTAAATTTCAAATCGAAAACGAAATCCTCCAATTCGGCTTGAATTCCAGTGGCGGCGCTCAATACAGCCTTCTCAATGTTTCCGCTGCTGTAACCCATAACTTTTGCTTTTGGCTCAGGAATGGTCTTAATACGGAACATCATGCTACCCATGTTCTTCGGCTTACCATCGATTTCGGCTGCAACGGCCACGTTGACTGTTCCGCTGCGCTTTGTGGGCTTAACCTCATAGGCATTGCCAACCTTCTTGATAGTTGCTCCACCATCGGGAATACTTACCTTTATTTTGTCGGCCGGGATTCCCGGAACTGATATCGCAACAGGGTTCTCAACTCCATAGTAGAACACATTCATCTTTGTCGGAGAAATAACCAAGCTTGGCTCAGCCACCTGGTATGACTCCTCAAACGGATAACTCGAGACCGAGCCATCAGGACGTGTAATGCGAATCAAACCGCCCCATTTACGCTCTCCAAGCGATGAAGCCACTTTCTTATACACTCCTTTTCCACGTGTTACTGTCAAAGTCTCGTAAGCTCCAACCATCTCGTAATTCTCCGGTCCGTTCTTTTTGTATGAACCAACAAGGATTTCAGGAGCCTGAGTTGAGTCGAAAGCCGCCAAGAAAACTGTGGCGGTGTATTCGTTGCCCCTCATCACATAGTTTGAATTCGGGATAACTGTTGCCGACAAAGCGTTGAATTTGAAATCACCCGCACTGATTTGTTTGAACAGATAGTTGATTACATCTGTCTCAATATTCTTGATATCGGTTTTCAACTTATCCAGCATTACAATGTCGGCCACTGCCGGGATATGCTCAAAAGTAGTAGCCTCCCAAGTATGAATTGTTCCTTCCTTATCTGTGTGGCTCTCGGTGTTCAGTGTGCCTTTTATTCCGTCAATAATACTTATTTCACTTTCCGGAATCAATGCCAATGCGGCATCTCGGTATTCATTTAATTTGCCTTTAAGAATTTCGCCGCGCCCCTCCAAAATAAAATACTGACCACCAAAATCAATATTGTCTTTTGAGTTCATCGAATCAATGACATACCTATCACCTTTGATCACGTTCTCAACATTGCTGTTCTCCGCCAAAGTCAGGAATCCTTTTTTGTAGTTCTCAATAAGATTGCAAAGGCTGTCGGTTAACTCCTTAAAGCCGTCTGCCTTATCTTTCCAAGGTCTAACTTTGTTCTCATTGATAGTCAGCTGCTTGTCAAACTCATCATAGACCTTTTGGTTTTTGGTCTCGTAGTTTTTTACAGTTTTTCCCAAACTTTCACTAACAAGCACAAAAGAGTCCAATACGTCTTTCGATACGTTCAGAGCCAACATACATGTTAAGAACAAGTACATCAGGCCAATCATTTGTTGCCTAGGCGTTTCCTTGCCGTGACCCATAACTTTTCCTTTTCTTTAATTACTTAATATTCAGCGACGAGAGCATATTGCCATAAACGTTGTTCAACGATGCTACATTCTGCTCCAAAAGTTGAACACCCTGATTCAGTTTCTTTGTGCTATCAACTGTCTGGTTCATAGTGTCGATCATGTTGCCAAAGCCATTGACATACTCTTTCGACGACTCGATTTGCTTGTTCATATTGTCGAGTTGCAGCTCGTAAACAGAATTAAGAGCCGACAAGTTCTTGTTCAAACCACCCAATTTCTGAACATATTCTGAACCCAAATCACCAACAGAATTCAGCTCTCCGGTGAGCTTATTAGCAAATTGAGAGTATGCCTCGGCAACTTGGCTGTTTGCCTGGTTGAACGACTGTGCCGAACTTGCATAAGAGTCTGACAACATTCCAACCGAAGCCGACAAAGCCTCTGTCGATTTTTTGTAAGCATCGCCCAACCCCGAAACAGAGTCCGAAGCCGCTTTTACCTTTGTGACAAACTCCTGTGTTGCGGCACTTGCATCAACTGTGGCGCCCATTTGGTCGATTGTCTTATTAAGATTAGCCAGACCTTTGCCGAGTTTTTCGAACATACCCGGAGTGATTTCGGCTTTTTCTATCATCTCATCAAATTTGGCCAGAGCAGAACCACTGCCGCCCGCATAAACTACGCCACCTCCTTGAACAGGGGCGCCACCTTGGGCACCAGCACTTACAGCAGCACTTCCACCGCTAACACCACCTCCAACAGGAAGGTCTTGCACTCTGTCGAAATTACGTTTTGGTCTTGCTGCAGTCGGATCTTCATCCTCATCCTCCAAACCGGCCAACTGCGGGAATACCAATGTCCAATCCAACTCCTCTGCCAATGGTTCGAATGCGGAGAAGAAGAAAATCAATGCTTCGGTCAAAAGACCGACAATCAACATTATTGATGCGCCCGGATAGTGCTGGATTTTAAACAAGGCACCAACAAGTACGATTGATGCGCCCCATCCGTACACATACTTCATAAAGTTTTTGTACCCCCTACTTTGGGTTAATTCGGCAATGCTCATAATTTTATTCCTTAATTATTAGTTAATTAGTTATTTTAATACACTTTTGATGAAGCTCCTGTCTCGTCAGGACCCATATAAGTCCTTACGCAACGGAAACCGATATATGATTTGGCAGAATCTTGATACTCATAAGTTCTTGTTCCATTCTGCAGATAATATGCGATATCCTTCCACGAACCACCGCGGATAACCTTTCTTTTCAAAACCGGAAGGTCATCGGGCAAAGCGTTGTATTTGTAATCGGGGTTCATGTCGTGTGTGAACGTGTAGGTGCTCTCATCGTAAGCAGAGCTTGTCCACTCAGCCACGTTGCCGGCCATATCGTACAAACCGAAATCGTTGGCCTCGTAAATTGCAACCTCAACTGTGTTGAATCCACCATCGTCGAGATAGTCACCACGGAGGGGTTTGAAGTTTGCAAGGAAGCAACCTTTGTCGTTACGAGTGTAAGGTCCGCCCCAAGGATAAACGGCCAAATCGTTGCCTCCGCGGGCTGCATATTCCCACTCGGCCTCCATTGGTAACCGGTAATCCTGCTCGAAAGTTTGTCCTATGCTGTTCAGATAGTTGTTCAGCAACTGAGTTCTCCAGATACAAAAAGCTGTAGCCTGTTTCCAGCTGACTCCAACCACCGGATAATTGTCGTAATACGGCGACCAGAAATACATTGAAGTCATTGGCTCATTGTAAGAATACGAGAAGTCGCCCACCCAGCACAATGTGTCGGGATAGACATTCACTCTGTCGCGCATAATGAATGACGAACGGTCTTTGATTGGAATACGTTTTCCTTCAAGGTTGTAGATTTCTCCATCGTACTGGCCCGTCTTGTAATTATAGTGACGGCGAGTTTCGTTCTCGAAGGTATGCTTTTGTGCAGCTTGCTGATAATCAATCCAGAAATAGTCGTAGAACAACTTCCGGGTGTCAATGTCGCGGCGGCGATAGAAACGCTCGTGCTCTGGGTAATACAGGTCTTCGAGAATGGTTTTTTCCTCTTCGCCTGACCAGTTGATAGGCTCCTCCCAGTTTATGAACGGCGGATCGATTGGCTCACCATACTCATCTTCAGAAATGAGATAGGCATCAATCTGCTCGCCAAGTAATCTGTAAGCAAGTGAGTCGCGTACCCAATAAACGAACTGTCTGTACTCATTGTTGGTTATTTCGGTCTCGTCCATCCAGAATGCCGCTACCGAAACGGTTTTTGATTGGGTTGAAAGAGCCCACGGAACATCCTGGTCGCTTGGTCCCATACGATAACTGCCCTTCGGCACCAAAACCATGCCGAAAGGTGGCGCATTGTAGCTCGCGCTCCTATTTTGAACGCCAATCAATTCGCCATTGCCACCTGAGGAACAGCCTGAAATAATGAGCAAAACAAGGCTCATGTAAGCTAACTTTTTCATATTCCAACTGTATTTATTTTCACACAATAAAAGTCAATAAAAAATTTAAAATATCCAAAATTTTAAAGGAATCGAACACTTTTATATTTTCTGTTATCCTTATCCTTATCCAAATTAAATGAATAACCTATCATAAACTCTAACGAACCACTACTATAATTTATTATACTGCTGGTCGTCAAATCGTAAGATATTGCAACTTCGATGCCCGAAGGGAGAGAAACCCCGGCAAGGAAAGTCACCGCATCTATTGGTTTGTATGCCACACCACCAAAAAATTTTTCGTTATATGTCAATATTCCTGACAACGAAAAAGTTGTGGTGGCGAAATCGGTTGCAATGAAAAGGTTCGGCTTTAGTGTGAGAAGCGGGTTTGATAGTTGGTACTCATATCCCGCGCCCACAAAAAGCTGCCTTGCATTGTACGACGATTTCACATCGGTACCGGCAGCTGTAGAGGTATATTTGATTTGACTTTGCAGCATATTGCGCATCGAACAGCTCAAATACACGTTCTCGGAGCTATAATAGAATCCTAAATTCATATCAAAGAACATTGGCTTGTCCTCGGTATTCTGAGGCACCCAAGGGTCGTTTGCGCCACCATCGGGGAATACCCACTGACCCTTGAACGAGCCATTGGTCATGCTCAAGCCTGCGCCAAAACCAACTTCACCTTGCAGCATTTGACGTCTATATGCATACGAAAAATTCAAACCAATGTTTTGAAAATTTCCAATTTCGTCATTTATAATCGTCAAACCTGCGCCATTTCTTATGCCAAACAACTTGAACGGGGCGTCGATACTGAAGGTCTGGGTTTGTGGTGCTCCCTCGAAACCCAGCCACTGGTTCCGCACCAGCGCCCTCGTCTCTATCTCATTGCCGTCGCCCGCATACCCCGGGTTATAGTACATATAATTGAACATGCTCAGGCTGGAAAAGTTCTCAGTTTGACCGCTCGCAACCGAAGCAAGAGTTACCAATACTATCGTCAATAGACGTCGACAATTCATATAATCATTCACTACTCTGTAGAATGGGGCTAAAAATAAATAAAAAATCCACAAACAATAATCGCAATTAACAATTTACTGTTAATATTTACACAAACGCTCTCTTTCAGACTCCATAACGTCGGAACGCCTTTTTTATCCTTTCTGGTATTTCGTTGTTAACCAACATTATATAATCATTATTTGAACAAGAAACCACCACGTTGCCTGCATCGTTTTTTTGAGGTATTTCAAGCCAAAAACGGTTGTTTTTGGGGTTTTGATAGAAAATAATGTCGGCATTTGGGGTGTCCAACTTGACAAAAATCTTTTTGTAACGGCTGAAATCGCACACCGGATAGTCGTTTTCGCGCTGCGACACACCATATATATAATGCCAAATTATCTGTGCGGTCAGGTGTGCTGACATTTCCAAAGGTGTGTTGCGCGAGACGGTGCCGAAAATGCCAAAAGCTTTCGAACGGTCGCTCAAACCAGCAAAATTTGCCAACTGACAGGCTTCCTCGGTGTATAGACCGTTGGGGCTGGGCTGGTGTATCGCGGGCATGTCGGCCTGACGCACTGCACTGGCATCGAACGATACCATATCGCAGTCGCGGAGAACGGGCTCGAGGCCGTTAATATCCTGTCGAACAGAGCCCAACCGATATCTATCCACCCCGTACTCGTCGAGCAA
>Ga0247610_10004941_pt1 | contig 14142 bp, 9 predicted proteins | sample 174DNAGHGhighgp2_FD_193483 | JGI IMG/M metagenome (GOLD analysis project Ga0247610, IMG submission 193483) | Sheep rumen microbial communities from Palmerston North, Manawatu-Wanganui, New Zealand - 1742 DNA GHGhigh gp2 | ecosystem: Host-associated > Mammals > Digestive system > Stomach > Rumen ... | reverse complement strand
GCATCTTTTTTCGTAGGTGCTTTGATTTTGGCTGCTTCATCTTCCGTTTCTTTCGGGAAGTCGAGCGGGAAGTCATATTCGGCCAGGATAGACTGCATTTCGACGTTGTTGTCGCCAGGATGTCCCAGACGTTTCACCACGCGTCCCACGGGGTTGTTCATCTGTTCGGGCCAGTCGGTCATTTCGACTACGGCCTTTTCGCCGTCCTCAGCGCCGTTGAGGTCGCTAAGAGGGATGAAAATGTCGACCACCATGTTGCGGTTGTCGCACACCAGGAAGGCGAATTTTTCCATCTTCTGTATACGTCCCACGAAGCGTGTTTTTGCGCGTTGCAATATTTCTGCCACCTGCCCTTCGGGCTTGTGCATTTTGCGTTGTGGGAACATCAGCACCTTCACGGTGTCGCCGTGCAGAGCGTGACGGGTGTAGTTAGGAGCGATCATCACGTCTTCGCGTCCTTCGTCTTGTGGTATCACGTAGGCTTTGCCGGTCTGCTTCATGTCGATGGTACCTACGATATAGTTCTTAGGCAGCAGGTCGTCGTTAATATGCTTGGGGTTTATTTTGTATTTACCGCGCCCCTCTTCGACCAGGATTTTCTCTTCGGCCATTTCAAAAATGGTCATTTGCACCAGTTGTCGTGAGGCTTTGTCGTAGGCACCCACTTTCGATGCTATTTGTTTGTAGTTGAATGCGGAGAATGGTGCATTGGCAAAAATCTTCAGTATCTGTGTTGCATATTTTTCGTTAGTCATAATGTAAGGATTTTTGTGTAAGAATTTTTGTTCAGTAGATTGTGTTATTATTCAATAACGCGTTTTGTAGTCTTTTATTTGCGTCGAAGAGTATTATTTTCATTTTTCCAAAAAAAAGGGACATCTTCACCAGATGCCCCCCTTTTTGTTTTTTGCTGTCGACAATGTGTAGTGTCAGCAGCGGTAATAATCCTATGCTTTGCCTTGTGGCATAATGTTGTAGGGTATAGCGTCGTTGGGTCCGTGCGGTTCGTCGATGGTACCAAAGGTTTCCTCATATTTTTTGAGGTTGCCGTTGAGAGCCATAGCGAGACGTTTTGCGTGGATAGGCGACATCACGATGCGTTCGCGCACCACGGCCCCTTCGCGTCCCGGCAGTGCCTGAGCGAAGTCGAGGATAAATTCAGCGGGCGAGTGGGTGATGACAGCCAGATTGCTGTAAGTGCCTTTGGCCACATCGTCGTTTATGCTGATATTAAGGTTGTTGTTTTTATTATTATCCTGTGGCATAGTTATTATTGTTGATTGAAGTTCTTTTTGTCACCGACGATGAGGTCCTGATATTCGCGCAGACCGGTACCTGCGGGGATGAGGTGACCGACGATGACGTTCTCCTTCATACCCTCGAGGAAGTCCTGCTTAGCGTTGATGGCGGCTTCGGTGAGCACCTTGGTTGTTTCCTGGAACGAAGCGGCGCTGATGAAGCTCTTGGTCTGCAGCGAAGCGCGGGTGATACCTTGCAGTATTTGCTTTGACGTTGCCGGTTTGGCGTCGCGCGCGGTGACCAGCGTTTTGTCTTGGCGGCGCAGGTAGGAGTTCTCGTCGCGCAGTTTGCGGGCGGTGATGATCTGACCGTTTTCCAGGGTTTCGCTGTCGCCCTTGTCTTCCACCACCTTCATGCCGAAGATTTCGTCGTTGGTTTCGTGGAAGTCGATCTTGTTGACCAGTTCGCCTTCGAGGAAGCGGGTGTCGCCCGGGTCCTCGATTTCCACCTTGCGCATCATCTGACGCACGATGACCTCGAAATGCTTGTCGTTGATTTTCACACCTTGCAGACGATAGACCTCCTGCACTTCGTTGACGATATACTCCTGCACCTTCATGGGACCCTTGACGGCCAGGATGTCTGCCGGAGTGATGGCGCCCTCGCTGAGCGGCGTACCTGCTTTGACGTAGTCCTGATCCTGAGCAAGGATTTGCTTGCTAGTGCTGATGAGGTAGCTGCGTTGTTCGCCGGTACGCGAGGTGATGGTGATTTCGCGGTTGTTTCGTTTCAGTTTCTTGGCGATAGAGACGATACCGTCTATTTCGGCCACGACAGCGGGGTCTGACGGGTTGCGAGCCTCGAAAAGCTCGGTGACGCGTGGCAGACCGCCGGTGATATCGCCGGCCTTGCCGAAGCTGCGCGGGATCTTGACCATGATGTCGCCAGCGCGGAGTTTCTGACCGTTGTCGACGCCGATATGAGCACCGACGGGGAGGTCGTACACCTTGAGGATATTGCCTTCGTCGTCGACGATGTTGAGAGTCGGGTTCTTGGTACGCTGGCGCGATTCGATGATGACCTTGTCTTGCAGACCCGTTTGCGAGTCGCTTTCGACGCGGTAGGTGACATTTTCGATGACATTTTCGAAGCTGACTTTACCGTCCACATCCGACATGATGACCACGTTGTAGGGATCCCATTCAGCGATGAGGTCGCCGCGGTGGATTGTCTCGCCAGCCATTTTGTACAGTTTAGAGCCGTAGGGCAGCAGAGCCGAGAAGAGAGTGACATCCGTCTTGGGGTCGACGATGCGCATTTCTGCCGAGCGTCCCATGACGATGTGGTAGCTTTCGCCTTGGTTGTCGGTATAAGGGATAGCGCGCAGTTCGTCGATAGCCAGCACACCTTCGTGGTGCGCCTCGATGCTCGAGGTGGTACCGATGTTGCCACCGGCGACACCACCGACGTGGAATGTACGCAGAGTCAGCTGAGTACCAGGTTCGCCGATAGCCTGAGCAGCGATGACGCCGACGGCTTCGCCCTTTTGTACCATTTGTCCTGTTGCCAGGTTGCGGCCGTAGCATTTAGCGCAGACGCCATGTTTAGCTTCGCATGTGAGAACCGAGCGTATTTCGACTTCTTCGATGTGAGCCTCTTCGATGCGTTTGCATATTTCCTCAGTAAGTTCTTCGCCGGCGCGGACGATGAGTTCGTCGGTTTGCGGGTCGTAGATGTCGTGTACCGAGGTACGTCCAAGTATTTTCTCGCTGAGGCTTTGTACGATATCCTCACCTTTCTTGAGGGCCGTGGTGGGCAGACCGCGCAGGGTGCCGCAGTCCTCTTCGGTGATGATAACGTCGTGAGCCACGTCGACCAGACGACGGGTCAGGTATCCAGCGTCGGCAGTTTTCAGAGCGGTATCAGCCAGACCCTTACGGGCGCCGTGAGTCGAGATGAAGTATTCGAGCACCGACAGACCCTCTTTGAAGTTAGAGATGATGGGGTTTTCGATAATCTCGTTGCCAGCCGTGCCGGCCTTTTGCGGCTTAGCCATAAGGCCGCGCATACCCGAGAGCTGACGAATCTGTTCCTTGCTACCACGGGCACCCGAGTCGTACATCATATAGATGGGGTTGAAGCCCTGGTTGTCGGCCTTGAGTCGTTTCATCAGCGTTTCGGTGAGCTGGTTGTTGGTGTTGGTCCAGATATCGATAACGTGGTTGTAGCGTTCGTTGTTGGTGATAAGACCCATAGCATACTGAGCCATAACCTCTTCCACCTCCTCGTTGGCGTGAGCTATCATCTGTTCCTTTTCTTCGGGGATGATGACGTCGCCGAGGTTGAAGGAGAGTCCGCCCTTGAAAGCCATGCGGTAACCCATCGACTTGATGTCGTCGAGGAAGTTGGCTGTTGCGGCGTTGCCGCAAACGGTGAAGAGGTCGCCGATGATGTCGCGCAGGCTCTTCTTGCCCATCACTTGGTTGATGTAGCCGTATTTTTCGGGCACCACCTGGTTGAAGATGATACGTCCCACAGTGGTATGCAGACGGTCGGTTTTGATATAGTGACCGTTTTTGTCTACCACAGGGAATCCGTCGTTGTCGCGCAGAATTTCGAACTCTGTGCGGCTACGTTGTGCGCGTTCCTCGTCGTTGTTGCAGTCGCGGTCGGTCAGCAGGTTGCCTTCGCGGTCTTTGATTTGTTCGAGGAAAGTGCGGTCGGTATGCACGAACTCGTATTCGTCGCGTCCTTTGAACTGAGGCAGGCGGACATAAATGCAAGCGTTGAGCGACACACGTTTTTCGTTGTATGCGATGATCACCTCTTCAGGCGAATAGAAGCGTTGACCTTCGCCCTTCACGACTTCCGTTTCCGTAGTGTGGCGCGGTTTGGTCATGTAGTACAGACCGAGCACCATATCCTGCGACGGCACGGTGATAGGAGCGCCGTTGGCGGGGTTGAGGATGTTGTGAGTCGACAGCATCAGCAGCTGAGCTTCGAGTATGGCGGCGTTGCCCAGCGGTACGTGAACAGCCATCTGGTCACCGTCGAAGTCGGCGTTGAAACCGGTACATACCAGAGGGTGCAGACGGATAGCCTTACCCTCGACCAGTTTAGGCTGGAAAGCCTGAATACCGAGACGGTGCAGCGTAGGAGCGCGGTTCAGCAGGATGGGGTGACCTTTCAGTATGTTTTCGAGGATTTCCCATACCACGGGATCCTTGCGGTCGACAATTCTTTTGGCGCTTTTGACGGTTTTCACCAGACCGCGTTCAAGCATTTTGCGGATGATGAACGGTTTGAACAGTTCGCTGGCCATATCTTTAGGCAGACCGCATTCGTGCATTTTCAGTTCAGGTCCAACCACGATGACCGAGCGTCCCGAGTAGTCGACACGTTTACCGAGCAAGTTCTGACGGAAGCGTCCCTGCTTACCTTTCAGCGAGTCGCTGAGCGATTTGAGCGAGCGGTTGCTGTCGCTCTTCACCGAGCTCACTTTGCGGCTGTTGTCAAACAGCGAGTCCACCGATTCCTGCAGCATACGTTTCTCGTTGCGCATAATGACCTCAGGGGCTTTGATTTCGAGCAGACGTTTCAGTCGGTTGTTGCGGATAATCACGCGGCGGTACAGCTCGTTGATGTCGCTTGTTGCGAAGCGTCCGCCATCGAGCGGAACGAGTGGGCGCAGGTCGGGCGGGATGACAGGAATGATGTTGAGAATCATCCATTCCGGTCTGTTGTCCATACCGCGGGCTTGCATGCGGCGACGCGATTCGCGGAACGACTCGATGACGTTCAGACGCTTCAGGGCTTCCTGTTTGCGTTGGTTCGAGTTTTCCTTGCTGGCGCGGTCGCGCAGGTCGTAGCTCAGTTTGTCGAGGTCCAGTTCGCTGAGCAGAGTGTAGAGAGCTTCAGCGCCCATGCCGTAGACAAACTTGTCGGGGTCGTCGTCGGTCAGTTGTTCGTTGCCCTGCGGCAGGTTCTCCTTGATGGCGTAGAGTTCCTCTTCCGAGAGCAGGTCGAATTTCTTGACAGGTACATCGTTCAGTTTGGCGATGCCAGGCTGAATGACGATATATTTCTCGTAATAGATGATCTGGTTCAGTTTTTTGCTGGGGATGTCGAGCAGGGTGCCTATTTTGTTGGGCAGAGTGCGGAAGAACCAGATATGAGCCACAGGGACAGTGAGTTCGATATGGCCCATACGTTCGCGGCGCACCTTTTTTTCTGTCACTTCGACGCCGCAGCGGTCGCAGACGATGCCTTTGTAGCGAATGCGTTTGTATTTGCCACAGTGGCATTCCCAGTCGCGTGTAGGTCCGAAAATGCGCTCGCAGAACAGACCGTCGCGTTCCGGCTTATAGGTGCGGTAGTTGACAGTCTCGGGCTTGGTGACTTCGCCATACGAGCGTTTCTTGATAGACTCGGGCGAGGCCAAGCTTATGGTTATCGACTTGAAGTCGTTCTTCTGTGTTTCTTGTTTAAATGCCATATTATTCTAATTTTGAATTTTGAACATTGAATTTCGAGTGCCGAGCATTCCGTTGATTCTTGATTCAAAATTCACAATTCATAATTAATCAAAAGTTACCTCAAGGCCAAGTCCTCTGAGCTCGTGGACCAACACGTTGAAAGATTCGGGGATGCCGGGAGTGGGCTGGTTGTCGCCCTTGACGATGGCTTCGTAGGTCTTAGCGCGACCCATGACGTCGTCCGACTTCACCGTCAGCACTTCTTGCAGCACATGCGAGGCGCCGAAAGCTTCGAGGGCCCAGACCTCCATTTCACCGAAGCGCTGTCCGCCGAAGTTGGCCTTACCGCCGAGAGGCTGCTGAGTGATGAGCGAGTAGGGTCCGATGCTACGAGCGTGCATCTTGTCGTCAATCATGTGGTGCAGTTTCAGGTAGTAGATATAACCTACCGTAGCGGGCTGGTCGAAGCGTTCGCCTGTTTCGCCGTCGTAGAGGTAAGTGCGTCCGTTTTCGGGCAGACCGGCTTCCTTCATGTAGCCGTTGATTTGTTCCAGGGTGGCGCCGTCGAAGATAGGCGTTTTGAAACGTTTGTTCAGTTTCTTGCCGGCCCAACCCAGGACGGTTTCGTAGATCTGACCGAGGTTCATACGCGAAGGCACACCCAGGGGGTTCAGCACGATGTCCACGGGAGTTCCGTCGGCGAGGAATGGCATATCCTCGGAGCGGACAATTTTGGAGACGATACCCTTGTTACCGTGGCGACCAGCCATTTTGTCGCCGATGCGCAGTTTGCGTTTCATGGCGATGTAGACTTTGGCCATCTGAACGATGCCGCTTGGCAGGTCGTCGCCCACGGTGAGGGCGAACTTGTTGCGAGTGAAGCGGCCGTTGATTTCGCGAACCTTTATATTATAGTTGTTAAGAAGTTCTTTGATCAGGTTGTTGGTGTCCTTGTCCTGAGTCCAGCGGTTAGGATTGACATCGGTGAAGTCGATCGAGCGCAGCACCTTCATGTTGAACTTCTCTTTCTTATGAATAAGCTCTTCTTTGTGCGAGTTGTAAACGCCGTTCGAGGTCTTGCCGGCCAGTATGACGAGCAGTTTGTCGATGAGCTTGTCTTTCAGGTCGGCCAGTTCGTTGTTGTATTCCTCTTCCGGTTTGGCAAGAATTTCTTTTTCGCGAGCGCGAGCTTTGCGGTCGCGCACCACGCGTGTGAAGAGTTTTTTGTCGATGACCACGCCGTGCACCGAGGGGGGCACTTTGAGCGAGGCGTCCTTGACGTCGCCGGCCTTGTCGCCGAAGATGGCGCGCAGCAGTTTTTCCTCCGGAGTGGGGTCGCTTTCGCCCTTAGGAGTGATTTTACCGATGAGGATGTCGCCCTCCTTGACCTCTGCGCCGATGCGGATAATACCGTTCTCGTCAAGGTCCTTGGTGGCGTCGTTGCTCACGTTGGGGATATCGCGAGTCAGTTCCTCGTCGCCGCGTTTGGTTTCGCGCACCTCGAGGGTGTATTCCTCCACGTGCACCGAGGTGTAGATATCCTCGCGAACCACGCGTTCGCTGATAACGACAGCATCCTCGAAGTTGTATCCCTTCCAAGGCATGAAAGCCACCATCATGTTGCGTCCCAGAGCCAGTTCGCCGCCCTGAGTGGCATAGCCTTCGCAGAGCACCTGACCTTTCTTCACCTTGTCGCCTTTGCGGACGATGGGTCGCAGGTTGATAGCTGTGCTGTGGTTGGTGCGTTGGTATTTGGTCAGTCTGTATTCGTGTAGGTCGTCGTCGAAGCTTACCAGGCGTTCCTTTTCGGTGCGGTTGTGCTTGATGACGATGCGTGTCGAGTCGACATATTCCACCACGCCGTCGCCTATGGCGTTGAGCAGCACGCGGCTGTCTTCGGCCACAGCCTGTTCTATGCCCGTTCCGACGATAGGTATTTCGGGGTTGAGCAGAGGCACAGCCTGTCGCATCATGTTCGATCCCATCAGGGCGCGGTTAGCGTCGTCGTGCTCCAGGAATGGGATAAGCGAAGCTGCTATCGAGGCGATCTGGTTCGAGGCGATGTCCATGAGATCCACCTCTTCGGGGCTGACGATGGGGAAGTCGGCCTGTCTACGTGCTTTCACTCGGTTGCCGAGGATGTGACCTTCGGCATCCTGTTCCGTAGTGGCCTGAGCCACGGTCTTGTTTTCCTCGGCTTCGGCGGTATAGTATACGGGTTCTTCGCCGAGCTGCACCTGTCCGTTTTCCACGCGCAGGTAGGGCGTTTCGATGAATCCCAGGTTGTTGATCTTGGCATAGACGCTGAGCGACGATATCAGACCGATGTTCGGTCCTTCAGGCGTCTCGATGGTACAGAGACGGCCGTAGTGCGTATAGTGCACGTCGCGGACTTCGAATCCGGCGCGGTCGCGCGACAGGCCTCCGGGGCCCAGAGCCGAGATACGTCGTTTGTGCGTGATTTCGGCCAGCGGGTTGGTCTGGTCCATGAACTGCGACAGCTGGTTAGTGCCGAAGAACGAGTTGATTACCGACGAAAGCGTTTTAGCGTTGATAAGTTCGGTGGGAGTGAACACCTCGTTGTCGCGGACGTTCATGCGTTCGCGGATGGTGCGGCTCATGCGAGCCAGACCCACTCCGAACTGAGCCGACAGCTGTTCTCCCACCGTGCGTACGCGGCGGTTCGACAGGTGGTCGATATCGTCCACGTCGGCTTTTTGGTTAATAAGAAGAATCAGATATTTAATAATAGAGGTGATGTCCTCTTTCGTCAGGACGCGCACCTCGTCGGGCACGTCGAGGTTCAGTTTGGTGTTGATTCTGTAGCGACCCACATCGCCCAGGTCATACCGTTTGTCCGAGAAGAACAGTTTCTCGATGATGCCTCGTGCGGTCTCCTCGTCGGGCGGCTCGGCGTTGCGCAGCTGCCTGTAGATATATTCCACAGCCTCCTTGGCATTATTGGCTGTGTCTTTTTTCAAAGTATTGTAGATGACCGAATAGTCCACGCCGTCCTTGTCCTCGGTGGTGACAAGGATCGTTTTGATATTCAGTTCAAGAATTTTCTCAATGTTTTCCTCGGTCAGTTCGACGTCGCGTTCGATGACCACCTCGGTACGTTCCATCGACACCACTTCGCCTGTATCCTCGTCCACGAAGTCCTCGATCCACGAGTCCACCACGCGTGCGGCGAGTTTGCGTCCGATGTTTTTCTTGAGGTTGGCTCTGGTAGCCTTCACCTCTTCGGCCAGGTTGAAGATGTCGAGGATTTCCTTGTCGGTCTCGAAGCCTATGGCACGCAGCAGGGTGGTGATAGGCAGTTTCTTCTTGCGGTCGATATAGGCGTACATCACGTTGTTGATGTCCGTAGTGAACTCCATCCAGCTACCCTTGAAGGGGATGATGCGGGCGCTGTAGAGTTGTGTTCCGTTCGAGTGGAACTGTGTGCCGAAAAAGACGCCTGGCGAGCGGTGCAGCTGCGACACCACGACGCGTTCGGCACCGTTGATGACGAAAGTGCCTTTCGGAGTCATGTAGGGTATCATGCCCAAGTATACAGGCTGTTCGATAGCCTGGAACTCCTCGTTTTCAGGGTCGTTGCATGAGAGTTTCAGTTTAGCTTTCAGCGGCACGCTGTAAGTCAGGCCACGTTCGATGCACTCCTCGATGGTGTATCTCGGCGGGTCGATGTAGTAGTCCAGAAACTCAAGGGTGAAATTGTTGCGGGCATCCGAAATGGGGAAGTTTTCTTTGAAAACCTTGAAAAGTCCCTCGTCCAGACGGTTGTCCGGATTGGTCTCGATCTGGAAGAAGTCCTGGAACGATTTCAGCTGGATGTCCAGGAAATCCGGATATTCGAATTTGCGGACGGATGCGAAATTGATTACTGTGGGTTGATTATTTGCCAAGGGATGAAAATTTTTTGATTACGAAACTCAGGTATATCCAAAACTCACTTATTCATATCTATACGCACGGGAAATAGATTTGCATAGCAATAAGGAATAGGTACTCCGACACGTGGTCGGAGACCCTATTCCTCAGTTGAATCAAGTAGTGTAGAACTTACTTAACTTCAACCTCTGCACCGGCCTCTTCGAGGGCTTTCTTCAGTGCATCGGCTTCGTCCTTCGAGACGCCTTCCTTCACGGTCTTGGGGGCGCCGTCGACGAGTTCCTTCGATTCTTTCAGACCCAGGCTTGCGAGGTCCTTGACAGCCTTCACAACGGCCAGTTTCTTGGTCATATCGGGAACACCCTTCAGGATAACGTCGAACGAGGTCTTTTCCTCAGCGGCAGCGGCGCCACCGGCGGCGGGAGCAGCAGCGACAGCGACAGCGGCGGCTGCGGGTTCAATGCCGTATTCCTCTTTCAGGACGTCAGCTAATTCTTTTACTTCTTTAACGGTTAAGTTAACCAGTTCTTCTGCTAAGGCTTTAATGTCTGCCATAATTATTTTTGTTTTTTAAATGTTTTACAAATTGTTTTTTTTTCTACTAGTCCTACTAGTTCTACTAGTTTTACTAGTTTTGTTTATTCTGCTTTTTCTGACAAAGTCTCGAGAACACCGCAGATGGTGTTGCCGGCCGACTGGAGTCCGGAAACGACGTTCTTGATTGGCGACTGCAGCAGAGCGATGACGTCGGCAATGAGTTCGTTTTTGGACTTGATGTTGACAAGCGCTTCGAGATGCTCAGCGCCCACATAGAAGCTCTCCTCAACGTATGCGCCTTTGAGCAGGGGTTTCTTGGAGTCCTTGTTGTTGGCCAGGAATTCCTTGATCAGCTTAGCGGGAGCATTGTTGATTTTCGACAGCATAATGCAGGTCTCACCCTTGATGACGGGCTTCAGTTCGGAGTAGTCCACGCCACTCTTGTCCATAGCCTTGATGAGAAGGGTGTTCTTGACAACTTCCAACTTCACCTCTTTGCGGAAGGCGGCGCGACGCAGCTTGCTCGTCTGCACGGAGTTGAGTCCTCCGATGTCGGCGATGTAGAGATGCGGATAGGCCTTGATGTCCTCACACAAGTGGTCAATCAGTTGGTCTTTCTGTTCTTTTCTCATAAATGTTAATTAACTCGATTTTTGATTTTGTGTCCTGTGGCCCGCAAAGGTGAAGCAATTCGTTTCACTATTCACCGGTCACTCTTCACATTTAACTTACAATGTAGCGGCTTTGGTGTCGACCTTGACGCCGGGGCTCATTGTCGAGGAGACAGTGATGCTCTTGACGTAGGTACCTTTAGCTGCCGAAGGTTTCAGTTTGATGATAGCCTGAAGCACTTCGCGGGCGTTTTCGACGATTTTGTTGTCGTCGAAGCTGCATTTGCCAACGGCGGTATGGATGATACCGAACTTGTCGACCTTGAAGTCGATCTTACCAGCCTTGGCTTCCTGCACAGCCTTGCCTATTTCCATTGTAACGGTGCCGGTCTTGGGGTTGGGCATAAGTCCACGGGGACCGAGGATGCGTCCCAGAGCGCCGATTTTGGGCATGCAGCTGGGCATGGTGATGATGACATCCACGTCGGTCCAGCCGCCCTTGATCTTGGCCACATATTCGTCCAGACCGTAGTAGTCGGCTCCGGCGGCCTTTGCCTCTTCCTCCTTGTCGGGGGTGCAGAGCACCAGCACGCGGACGGTCTTACCCGTACCGTTGGGCAGTGTGACGCTGCCGCGGACCATCTGGTTGGCTTTGCGCGGGTCGACGCCCAGGCGGACATCGATGTCAAAGCTCGAATCAAACTTGGTGTAGGTGATCTGTTTTACCACCGAGACGGCCTCCTCGAGCGAGTAGACCTTGTCTTTGTCGAATTTTGCAAAAGCCTCTTTCTGTTTTTTAGATAGTTTTGCCATTTTTGCTTGTTTTTGTGGTCACCGCGCTTTCGCCGTTTTTTGAATATCGTTTTCCGTTTTGTGGGGTTCGATTTTCAGCGATTGCAGCTACTAACGCTACCACTTGTTAATACACTTTTTCTTGATTTCCTTTTGCGACTTACTTAGCCAGAGGATTCTCACCCGTAACAGTGATACCCATGCTGCGGGCCGTGCCGGCGACCATGCTCATTGCCGATTCGACGGTGAAGCAGTTAAGGTCGGGCATTTTGGCCTCGGCGATCTGGCGCACCTGTTCCCAAGTGACGGAAGCCACCTTGACGCGGTTGGGCTCTGCCGAGCCCTTGGCAGCCTTCGAGGCCTCTTTCAGCTGTACGGCAACAGGGGGAGTCTTGACTACAAAATCAAAGGACTTGTCGGTGTAGACATTGATGATGACAGGCAGGATTTTGCCGGCCTGGTCCTGCGTACGAGCGTTGAACTGCTTGCAGAACTCCATAATGTTGACACCCTTGGCACCCAGAGCGGGACCTACAGGAGGAGCCGGGTTGGCGGCGCCGCCCTTGATCTGAAGCTTAATCAATCCTGCAATTTCTTTTGCCATTGAATGTAACGTTTAAAAAATTTGTTTATTGATTTTCTCTATTCGAACCATATTCCTATTCCTTCTCCACCTGGTTGAAGTTGAGTTCGAGGGGAGTCTTGCGGCCGAAGATCTTCACAGTGACCTTCAGTTTCATCTTCTCCTCGTTGACCTCTTCCACGATACCCGAGAACGAGTTGAACGGGCCGTCGATGACCTTGACGGGTTCGCCGACGATGAACTTCTCCAGCATACCGCCGTCGCTGTCCATCTGCTCGTCCATGTTGCCAAGGATACGGTTCACCTCGGCGGGGCGCATAGGGATGGGACCACCATCCTTCTCGCGCAAGAAATCCAAGACATTGGGCACATTCTGAATGACAGGTATGATCTCGTCCCGCAGTTCGGCTTCCAGCAACACGTATCCCGGGAAGTAGTTGCGGTCTTTCACCACCTTCTTCCCGTTGCGTATCGAATAAACCTTCTCTGTAGGTATCAGGACCTGAGGCACAAGGTCCGACCAGCCACGTTTAGCCATCTCACTTTCGATGTACTCCTTGGCTTTCTTCTCCTTGCCGCTTATTGCCCTGACGACATACCATTTCTTAGTCTGCTGATCCATTTGCTTGAAATATACTTATTGAAAAGAATATGATTTCTTTCACCGACACACAATCCTGTCTCAATAGGTTATTGGGAAGCAAGACAGAACCGCCGCACGCCGTTGACGGCAGGTGCGTTAGCCGATGATAGAATAATAGATTCCTAATATACCTTTCCATACGCCACCCTGGACACCGAAGATATAGTCCATCAAGAAGATGATGACGGCCAGGATGAGGGCGGCCACAGCGACAACGACAGCGCTGTTCTGCAGCTCTTTGAAAGTAGGCCACGACACTTTGTGCACAAGTTCGTCGTAGCTTGATTTTACATAATCACCGAATTTAGACATCTTTTTTCGCTTTTTTATTGGCAGGGGCAGAGAGAATCGAACTCCCAACTACGGTTTTGGAGACCGTCATTATGCCATTTAACTATGCCCCTGTGGCAGTGACCCGTGAACTGTGAACTGTGATAAGAACAGACCTGCTCTTTTCACTGTTCACAGGTCACTGTTCACTGATTTATTATTCAATAATCTTGGTCACCTGACCCGAACCGACGGTGCGGCCACCCTCGCGGATAGCGAAGCGCAGGTTCTCGTTCAGAGCGATGTCGGAGATAAGCTCGACGGTGATTGTCAAGTTGTCGCCAGGCATAACCATCTCGCGGCCCTCGGGCAGGATGATGGTACCGGTAACGTCAGTCGTACGGAAGTAGAACTGAGGACGGTAGTTGTTGTGGAACGGGGTGTGACGGCCACCTTCTTCCTTCTTCAGGATGTAAACGGTAGCTTCGAATTTGTGGTGAGGCTTGATCGAACCAGGTTTGGCGATAACCATACCGCGGCGGATCTCGTCCTTGTCGATACCACGGAGCAGCAGACCTACGTTGTCGCCAGCTTCACCCTCGTCGAGGATCTTGCGGAACATCTCAACGCCGGTAACGACGCTCTTCAGTTTCTCGGCACCCATACCAATGATGTCGACGGGGTCGCCAGTGTGGATAACACCGGTCTCGATACGGCCAGTACCGACGGTACCACGACCGGTGATCGAGAAGACGTCCTCGACGGGCATCAGGAAGTCCTTATCAACGGCACGGACGGGCAGGGGAATCCACTCGTCGACGGCTTTCATAAGTGCTTCGACCTGGGCAACGCCGCTGGGTTCGCCGTTGAGGGCTGCCAGAGCGGAACCGCGGATGACGGGGATATTGTCGCCATCATAGTCATAGCTGTTGAGGAGCTCGCGAACTTCCATCTCAACGAGGTCGAGAAGTTCGGGGTCGTCAACGAGGTCGCACTTGTTCAGGAAAACAACCAGCTGGGGAACACCAACCTGACGGGCGAGAAGGATGTGCTCGCGGGTCTGGGGCATAGGACCGTCGGTTGCAGCGACAACGAGGA
>Ga0247610_10004936_pt1 | contig 14146 bp, 6 predicted proteins | sample 174DNAGHGhighgp2_FD_193483 | JGI IMG/M metagenome (GOLD analysis project Ga0247610, IMG submission 193483) | Sheep rumen microbial communities from Palmerston North, Manawatu-Wanganui, New Zealand - 1742 DNA GHGhigh gp2 | ecosystem: Host-associated > Mammals > Digestive system > Stomach > Rumen ... | reverse complement strand
TGATTATTGCTTTGAGCGTGCGGTATTAAGCCATGGTGATTACTTGCTTGGGGCTTCCAGCAATCGGTGGAACCTGCTTTCGACCGAAACGGTTGCCAAGAACGTAAAACGTGACTTGAGCTGGAAACGATTGCTGCGCCTGAACGAGACGAGGGAAGATCTCGTTAACGGTCAAAAGTTGGTCAAGGCCACGTTTGATGACATAGATAACGATGATGACATTATCAATGCCCTCGAGCGCCAATGCCAAGGTAAGGTGTTTGATGAGAAATGGCGGGAGGTATTAATCTCTAACCCGGAACTCATCAGAGCGTGCGAATATGGATTCATGGCCTTCCATGAAGACCAAATCCTGCTCCTTATTTACTGGTTCACCAATGCTTATCATTACGAGTTGTTCACTTACAACCTTTGGTTACAAAAGTTCGAAGAAAAGGAAGAATCATTCCCAGGGTTTAAAATATCTTATGAATGGCAGAAGACATATGATGTGGTTCCATATATCTTGTTATACGGTTACAAGTATCAGAGAAAAGCATACCACATCTATATTGAAACCATTCTGGGGGATGATGGCGATTTTGATGAATTCAAAGTTTCATTCGGCTTCGATAACGAGAGAAGAAATGACTATCCGGAAGAAATTATGGAGCTGATGGAGGATTTGAAGTTTGATCCGAGCGAAGAAGAAATTGACAATTCCTATGAGTGGTTCTCGAAATCCGAGAACAGTGTTTATCAAAGAGTGAAAGAACTAACCACAAGATTAAATGAATTGAATCAATAATATGGATACCAATCGGCTGAAACGCTTCGCTACTGAAGCCCGCAATAAACTCATGCAGGGCGTGGCCCATCGTTTGATGGCGTTGGGGTTCCATCCCGATGGTTCTGCACCCGAAGAGCCACAACTGCAAGGTGGTGGCGCCACCTTCATGGGCGGCATCGTGTCGGAAGATTTCTATCAGAAATGGAATTCCCTGCACCAGGCCGTACAGATACGCAGCATTGATGAAATCGTCGAAGAAGCCGCCTATACATGGTTCAACAGGCTTGTTGCGATCCAAATCATGGTGCGCAACCGCCTGATTTCACCAGTCCTTGATTTTGACGAGACTGGCGCTCGTGTGCCTGTCATCGTCGCAGAGGCTCGGCAAGGTCGCTGCCCACAGATGGACAGTGACGCCAGCCGGCAACTCAACGCCTTGATTGACGATGACCGCAAGACCGATGAGCAGTTTTCACTGCTTATCACTGCCTTCTGTCACAGCAATCCCGTGATTTATTCATGCTTTGGCCACATCAAGGACTATACGGAGTTATTGTTGCCTATCGACATCCTGGCCGATGGCGGCTTTGTCTCCATGCTTAACGATACTGACTTCATCACCGATGAGGACTATAAGTCGCCCGAACTGATTGGCTGGCTCTATCAGTTCTACATCAGCGAGAAGAAAGATGACGTTTTCGCTTCCTTCAAGAAAGGCAAGAAAGCCGAAGCCAAGGATATCCCCGCTGCTACCCAGATATTCACCCCCAACTGGATCGTGAAATATATGGTGCAGAACACCGTGGGCCGCATCTATCTTGACAATAACCCCGATGCAGCAGCCGACTTCAAGTCCAAATGGAACTATCTCATCGAGAACGAGGATACCTCACCAGAACACAAACTCGTTGTGAATGACCTTGCAGACCTCAAGGTGGCCGACCTCGCCTGTGGCTCCGGTCACATCCTCAACGAGTGCTTCGATCTGCTCTATGATCTCTATGTGGCAGAAGGTTACAGCCGTCGCCAGGCTATAGAGAGCATCTTTGCCAATAACCTTACCGGCATCGACATCGATACCCGAGCCAAACAGCTTGCCACTTTTGCGCTCCTACTTAAAGCGTGCCAGAAGGACGAGTCGTTTGCCGATGCTCATGCTATGCCCCGTGTGATGGATTTCCCGCACGTCGATCGCTACACATGGCGCGACACGGGCGGGCACATGGCTTGTGCGCTTGAAATAGAATGGGTAAAAGGAGCAAATCAAGAAATAGACGACTGCTTCACCTTAATGGAACAGGCCCACAACTTGGGCAGCATCATGAAGTTTGACATCTCGCCAGCAACGCGAGATTATATCAAACAGTGCGTTGCCGAACAAAAACGCCAGCAAAAGTATGTGGATGCTTTTGATGACTTGTTCCGTGGATTCGAGATTATCCTTGCACTAACCGAGAAATACTCGGCACTTATTGCCAATCCTCCGTATATGGGAAGAGGCAATATGTGTACATCGCTTAGCTCTTACCTTGATGCTAAGTATCAGATAGGGAAGCAAGATTTATACTCATCATTTATGTTGATGATGCTTGATAGAACACTAAAAAATGGTCGCACAGCATTCATCACCATGGAATCTTGGATGTTCCTCACTTCATTCCAATCATTACGTCAAGAAATATTAGAAAACTATTATATTTCTTCGCTCGGTCACTTTGGATGGTATATAATAGGAATTGCATTTGGGACAGCAATGACGGTTATTCAAAAATGCAAATCAAACGGAAAAAAAGGAGAGTTTTCTTATCTAACTATAGATGACATAGATAGAACGCGTAATATACCTTTTTTCTATCCAAAAAAAGATAATGGCAGGTATGCGATAGTCAAGCAAGAAGATTTTGAAAAAATACCTGGTTCTCCTATCGGTTATTGGGTAAGCAAAAACACTATTTCAATTTTTAATACCTCAGCTTTAATAAAAGATATTGCAGAGGTTAGGCATGGTATGTCAACAGGAAAAAACGAGCTTTTCGTTCGTTATTGGCATGAAGTAGGAAGAAATGAAATTAACAAATCATTGAAGAGACAACCAGAGAGTTTAGAAATGCGTGAAAAATATGTTCCTTACAACAAAGGGGGTGATTTTCGAAAATGGTTTGGAAACGCAACTCATGTTCTTCGTTACGATGTAAAAGGTCAAAATCATATGAGTAGCTTATCTGGGCATAGACATGATGGAAAGGATCGTTACTTTGAAGAGGGGATAACTTGGTCCTTTATAAGCTCTCATAATTTTGGTGTAAGATATACACCTTCAGGTTTTTCCTTTGATGTTGCAGGATCTTCTATGTTTATGCAACAAGAAAAATTATATTATGTTCTTGCTGTTTTGTGTTCAAAAATAGGAACACATTTTATGGCAATTATGAACCCAACATTCAATTTCCAGGTAGGTAATCTTAAGAATATCCCTATAATCTTGGAGAATCAGAGTCTAATTAATGATATAGCAACTGATTGTATCTCCATGTCTCGTAATGATTGGGACGCTCATGAAACGTCATGGGACTTTAAGGAAAACGAGTTGTTGAGAACATTTAGGGAGGAAACCGAATTGAGCGGTGATCAAAAAACATTGCACCTTATTGATGTTCTTTTAGAGTACTATAAGAATCATTGGGGAGAATGCTTCGAGCGTCTCCATGCCAACGAGGAGGAACTCAACCGCCAGCTCATTGAGATCTATGGGCTGCAAGACGAGCTAACGCCCGACGTCCCGATAGACGAAATAACTATCCTTCAACAGGGTGAAATCTCAATTGAGAAGAATGAAATCGTATGGCATGATGACGTTATCATGAAGCAGTTCATTAGTTACGCTGTGGGCTGCATGATGGGCCGCTACAGCATCGACAAGCCCGGGCTTATTCTCGCCAACCAGGGAGACGGCATGAAGGAATTTGAAGCACAAGTGCCCAACTCCCGCTTCGAGGTTGATGATGACGGCATCATCCCCCTCATGCCCAGCGACACCTGGTTCAATGATAACGCCACGCTGCGCTTCAAGCGATTCGTGGCTACTGTCTTCGGTGAAGAAACGCTCAATGAGAACCTCAACTTCATTGAGCAGTCATTGGGCAAGGGCATTGACCAATACTTTGTCAAGGACTTCTGGAAAGACCATAAGAAGATGTACCAGAACAGGCCGATTTATTGGCTGTTCTCGTCAAAGAAGGGGGCATTCCAGTGCCTTGTTTACATGCACCGCATGAATGCCTACACCGCCGAGCGCATCCGCTCCAAGTACCTGCTACCGCACATTGAATGGCTCGTGCAGAAAGCCCAGGAACTTGAGGACGCTCCTACGCTTAGCACATCCGAGCGTAAGCAGCTCGACAACCTGCACAAGCAGATCGACGAGTGCCGTGAGTACCACGACCGCCTCCACACCATTGCCGACCGTCAGATTGACTTCGATCTTGACGACGGCGTGGTAGTCAACTACGCAAAATTCGGCGACACCCTCGCCAAACTCAAATAAAAATGGAAACAGGAAAACTCAAAATATTTGCCACAGAGGCCCGTGTGAAACTCATGCAGGGCGTGAAACGTCGCCTGCAGGCCCTGGGTTTCGACCTTGCTACCGGCGAGGCAAAGGAAATGCCCCAACGCCTGGAGGGCGGCGCTGTGCTCATGGGTACCATCGTCAGCGAGACGTTCTACGAACAATGGATGTCGCTCTATCGCAACGTGCAGGCACGTAGCATCCGTGAGGTGGCTGAAGAAGCTGCTTACACATGGTTCAACCGCTTGATGGCCATCCGCATCATGTCAAAGCAGGGCTTTATCTCACCCATCCTCGACTATGAGGACGACTTCGTGCGTGTGCCCCTCATTGTGGCTGAGGCACGCCAAGGCCGTGTGCCCATGATGAGCGATGCTGAGCACACACGCCTGATGGAATTGCTTGATGATGACAGTCGCACTGCCGAGCAGTTCACTATCCTGATCGTGGCCTTCTGTCACGACAATCCCATCATCAACCGCTGCTTCGGAAAGATTGCCGACTACACTGAGTTGCTCCTGCCACAGGACATCCTCGCTGATGGCGGCTTTGTGGACATGATTAACCATTCCACTTTTATTACCGATGAACAGTATGGCACAGCCGAACTCATCGGTTGGCTTTACCAGTTCTATATTGCCGACCGTAAGGACGAGGCATTCGCAAAAAGCGGCAAATATGCCCCTGACGACATCGCTCCTGCAACCCAGATATTCACTCCCAACTGGATCGTGAAATACATGGTGCAGAACACCGTGGGCCGCATCTGCATGTTCAGCAGACTTGCCACCAATGAGCTTATCGATACATGGAAGTATTTCCTGACGCCTACTACAGTTCATCAACCCTTAATCTCGATGTTGATGGATTCACTGCAATGCGAGGAATTAGAACAGTTGAAGGTGGCCGACCTTGCCTGCGGTTCGGGACACATCCTCAATGAATGCTTCGATCTGCTTTATGACGTTTACATCGAGAACGGCTACAGCCGCCGTGATGCGATTGAGAACATCTTTGCTAAGAACTTGCTCGGCATCGACTTGGACACCCGTGCCAAGCAACTCGCCACGTTCTCACTGCTGATGAAAGCCTGCCGCAACGACCAGTCTTTCCTCGATGCACACGCCATGCCACGGGTCTATGATATGCCACGTCCATTCACTGAAACGATGCGGAAATGGTTGCATGGCGAAACCGAAGCAGAAGAGGTCAAGCCTCTCATTAGCGGAATGTTCAGCCACTACTTGATGGGTGGAACACAACAGATGAAGCAGGAACTTGCCGATGCTGTCTGGCTGATGAATCATGCCGATACATTGGGCAGCATCATGAAGTTCAACCTGTCCGAGGCCACACGCAACACGCTGATGGTTCGCACAGCTGAGTATGAGGAACTGCTAGCTAAGGGAGACATCATCCCGGAACCCACAAAGCTCGCTATGCAGTACGCATACATCATTCTTGCGCTGACCGACAAGTATTCTGCTATCTGCATGAACCCGCCCTACATGGGCAGTGGTCGCTTCGACACGGTTCTTTCCAAGTATGTCAAGGACAACTACAAGGACAGCAAAGCAGACCTTTTCGCAGTCTTCATGCAAGTGGCCATCGACCGCCTAGCCGATAAAGGAAAGTATGGCATGATCAATATGAGTCATTGGATGAAACTATCTGCTTATGAGTCGCTTAGGAGCGTTTTGCTTGATACTCAAACCATTGACTCACTTCTGGATTTGGGCCCACACACTTTCGATGAACTTAGTGGTGAGGTAGTACAAAATGCAGCTTTTGTTATCACTAAGCAGAGTCCAGTTTACACTGGACATTTCTCAGTTCCTGAACGTCCAGAAATACCCAGTTGCCAAGCCAAATGTACCCGCACAGCTGATTATTTTCGGCTCTTAATTGGTGGTGACAGCGCAGACAAGGAACGTATATTCCTCGATGCAAAGGCTGATAAAACTGAAGGAATTTATTACGAGGAAATTCCCCAAAGCAATTTCAATACTTTGCCGGGTAAACAAATAAGTTATTGGATTAGTTTGAATCAAATAGATTGTTTTAGAAAGGCTATGGCCAAGCCATATTCTTGTAAAACAGGAATTATTTGTGGAAATAATACAAAGTATTTGCGCTTCTGGCATGAGGTCCCAATAAAAGAAATCTGTTTTAATTTGAACTCTTTTAAAGAGACTGATAACGGATTCGTCAAATGGTCACCAATAAACCAAGGTGGGACTAGGCATAAATGGTATGGGCAACACGAACAAATTGTTTTCGTCTCCTGTAATGCTCAAAACATGAGAAACGAAAGTAATTCCATGTTTAGAAATGAAGATTTTTATTTTAAAAAAGGTATTACATGGAATAGAGTGGGCAACAATCCCTTCTATGCTCGCTTTACACCAGGTCATTTTATCTTTGAAGATTGTAGTCCTAGTGCTTTTTTCAATAAAGAAACGGAGTATACATTAGCCTATACTCTCGGTCTTTTTAATTCGAAAACATTTAATCTGTTACTTGAATTATTCAGGGGTAGATTTAAGGTAGAAATAGGTCATGTCTCGAATGTGCCTTTCATTTTTAATAAGAAAAACCAAGATAGAATATCGATTCTGGTAAATAAGAATATTTCTATTTGTAAAGAAGATTGGGATTCTCACGAAACATCTTGGGATTTCAAGGGCATCGAGTTGGTCGACATGACCGCTGATAAATACATCGACATCATGCAGGACTATGGTGACTGGATTGGAGCCATGGTAGATTTGGCTCCACCCCAACTAGAGAGCTTGCAATGGCGCGTGGATGTGTTTCACACCAAATGGGAAACCCAATTTGAGCGTCTGCACGCCAACGAGGAGGAACTCAACCGCCAGTTCATTGACATCTATGGGTTGCAAGACGAGCTAACACCCGATGTGCCCCTGAATGAGGTAACAATCCTTCAACAAGGTGAGATATCAATCAAAGACGATGAGATTGCATGGAACGACGATGTGCTGATGAAACAGCTCATCAGCTACGCTATAGGCTGCATGATGGGCCGTTACAGCATTGACAAACCTGGGCTGATTCTCGCCAATCAAGGAGACGGCTTGAAGGAATATGAGGCACAGGTGCCCAACTCCCGCTTCGAGGTCGATGATGACGGCATCATCCCCCTCATGCCCAGCGATACCTGGTTCAACGACAACGCCACGCTGCGCTTCAAGCGATTCGTGGCAACTGTCTTCGGTGAAGAATCGCTCAATGAGAACCTCAACTTCATCGAGCAGTCCCTGGGCAAGAACATCGACAATTACTTTGTCAAAGACTTCTGGAAAGACCACAAGAAGATGTACCAGAATAGACCGATTTACTGGCTGTTCTCATCCAGGAGAGGTGCTTTCCAGTGCCTGGTTTACATGCACCGCATGGATGCCTACACCGCTGAGCGTATTCGCTCTAAGTACCTGCTACCGCACATCGACTGGCTCGTGCAGAAGGCACAGGAACTTGAAGATATGCCCTTGCTCAATACACAGGATCGCCGCACCCTCGACAACCTGCACACCCAGATTGCAGAATGCCGAGAGTACCACGACCGCCTCCACGTCATCGCCGACCGCCAGATTGACTTCGATCTAGACGACGGCGTGGTAGTCAACTACGCAAAATTCGGCGATGTCTTAGCCAAAATAAAGTAAATCAATTAGTCATCAATAAAACAGTCAACGATATGGGCATAAGCAATTTAGTGGAATTGGCCACTTTCTGTGCAAAAAGATTCGAGAACTCCATTAGCGGCGAAAATGCTCGCTACAATGGAACGGAATTTTTTGCTGTGACAGAGAATAATGAGGTATTATATTCAACAAATCCTGATATTTTACAAAATGCTACTCAATGCATGATGATTCATGATAGATACGAGAAGGCATATATTCATTGGTATTCATGGTACAAGTTTGAGTACATTGATACCAATGGACATATTCATGATAGCTGTTTTGATGACGATTTTAGTATATGGAATGGATGCTGGGGGCAGTACGATAAGCAAGTGATGGAACTAAAATATGAAGACACTCCTTACTATTGGTGTGAAAGACCATGGGAGAAACAAATTCCTATTATCTGGAAAATGTATTGCCAATTAAAAGAAGCAAAAACAGCAAAAGAAAGGTCACTCATTGTTGAAGTTATAAAACAAAATGAGCAGATAATTGAATTGAAAAAGGAAATAGAAGATTATGAGAAACGATGCCAAAAGCTAGAACAATGTAAAAGTACGCTATTCAAACTAAAGGAATTAATCGATCCCACAGTTAAAGAGTTCATACCTTCTTTCTTTTAATTTATACGAATTATGGGACTACAAGATAAGATATATCAATATTTCGACCGGGACCCGAACCTGAAGGTCTTGTTCCTTTTCAACAACGAGCTTCTCGCTATGGAATTGCGAGATCTCGATTGGAGAGATGGTTTCCGCTATGTCGAGTTTCAGGGCGACTGGTTTACCACCAAGTACCGCCTTGACCATGAATGGAAAGACGAGCGAATTGTGATGTTCTTCAAGCAGGCTTCACCCTTAAAGAACAAATCCCTGCAACTGAGCTTTCCATTGATGGATGTTCTATGCGCCAATATGGAGTACGAGGAACAATCCTACGTCGCCTTCATGCAGCAGAACGGCATACCTGACAATGACCGTCAGTTGGTGCGCTTCATTGAAAGCAACATCAAACCGTTGCAAACCGAGAAGATGATGCGTATGTTCCAGAGCTATTATCAAGACCGCAGCGTGAACACGGATATTCTCGTTCGGGGCATGATCAGCTCGTTCATGAATAAACGGTCAGTCCTAGATTGGGACAATATCATCGTCCAGATTATCCTTTTAGGCAAAGAAGAAGAGAACCAGAAGCTGCATGACTTCTTTGTACGCCTGCGAGGAAGCAAAGAGTGCGAGAGAGCTTTGCAGGAGAAACTCACCAACATCTTCGGAATTGGCTTTAATCCCACTTCAACGACCAAGATCGATGATATAGTCAAGGTAATTAAGTATAATGCCATCGTGCAGAACCTTTCACTATCGGATGCCGATGATTACCAAGCTTTGCGCATTGATGACAGTATCGCCCTGCAGCAACTCAACCGCATCTTCGAACTTGCCATGAGCAACACGAAGACGTCGGTACCTTTCCTGCAGGTTCTTGAAGAAATGGGCCAAGATATCCATGACGACAAGATCATCAAATGGTATGGCACCGAAGCCAAATACACTTTTTTGCCGACCAAAATGTTCATTCCTATTGTCAGGTCATTACTTGAGGACAAGATTGAAACCGAGCCAGAGCTTGTTCTCGCTCGGATCGAGGATTTCTTGCTTAAGTACAATGACTACGGCTCTATGGCAACGGTCATGGACTACAGTATTTGCGTGGCACGCTACTACATAAAACATCAATCGCTAGGTTCATTGACTCTCAATAAGCCTGATGAGTATGTGCTTCGATACCAGGAAGATTACTACATGCTGGATCAACTATATCGCCAAGCAACGGAGTGTTATTTCTCCGTTGACCCGGCAAGTGATCTTTTCGGAACGGTTCAACAGGTCAAAGCCAACCTTGACGCAAATTATAGCAAGCACTCCAATCGTTTGAACATCGAATGGTTGAAGTGTGTAGTTGATGCTGGTGGCATGACCAATGTGCATCTGCTGCGACAAAACGACTTCTACAAAGAGAAGATAAAACCAATGCAGAAGAAAATTGCTGTCATTGTGAGCGACGCTTTGCGCTACGAAGTAGCTCAGGAAATCATTGACGCACTGGCCAAGTCAAAGCACGTTGCCCAGATTAAACCTGCGCTGGCCATGCTGCCAACCGAGACGAAATACTGCAAGCCCTCACTGCTCCCCCATCGGGACCTGCAGTTATATGGCACAACAGACTCGCAAGACATGTCAGTGGATCATGTGATACTCAATAGCACTGAAAAAAGAACTGAACATCTACAACGCTATCAGGAACATGGGATCTGTGTGTCCTTCGATTATGTGGCAAAGTATGTGCAGGATATCAACCGTGAGATTTTCAAGAATCAAGTCGTATACATCTTCCACGATGCGATTGATAAAGTTGGGCATGATGGAACAGCCCAGGAAATCACTGTTGCTTGCCGCAAGGCTATTGATGATATCGCCACCATGGTTACCAAAATTCTTGCCTCGTACAATGTTACTGAGGTATTGGTAACAAGTGACCATGGCTTCCTCTTTAATGATATCGTGTTTGCAGAGAAAGATAAACACAAAGTGGAGGAAGAAACTCTCGAGAGCACTCAACGGTATTACTTGACGCATTCAACTGCTGAACAGAAAGGAATAATCAAGTTACCACTTAAAGAGGTGTCGGAGATGAGCAATGTATCCGACGTGATGGTAGCGGTTCCTGTTGGCACCAATAGGTTGAAAGCAAAATCTGGTGGATACATGTTTGTCCATGGCGGAGCAAGCCTGCAAGAAATGATTATACCCATCATTACCTGCAGACAGAAACGTGAGGACAAAAAGCCCGAAGTGGGCGTTATGGTATTGGGCAACAACCTCTCCATGCAGGCATCGCGATTGCGCCTCACCTTGCTCCAAACCGAAGCCGTATCTATGGATGCCAAAGAGCGCTCCATCAATGTTGCTCTCTACTATAACGATGAGCCGGTTACTCTAATCAAGGAAATCTTGCTCTGCAACACTGACCCCTTGCTCGATAACCGCAAATTGACGGTTAGCTTGACGCTTAACAAACACGTTGATGCTAAAGTTCTTCAGCTGAAAGTGTTTGATGCCAGCGATACTCAGCGGCTTAATCCGCTCGTAAATGCAAATGTTACAAACAACACGCTTATAGAAACTGATTTTGACTAAAGATATGGAACTGCAAGAGAAAATAATGAACTCCTTCATCGGTAAGGTCGTGCGCAAAGACCTGGCTTTTCTCGTGAAAGGCGGCTTGCCCGTACCCACCTATGTACTGGAGTACCTGCTAGGGCAATATTGTGCCAGCGACGACGAGGTTGTTATCAACGAAGGGCTTGAAAAAGTCAAGCAAGTCATCCAAAACAACTATGTGCATCGTGCCGATGCTGAGACGGTCAAGGGTCGAATCCGTGAAAACGGCCGCCACCGTATCATTGACAAGGTGACAGCTGTGCTCAACGAAAAAGCCGATGAGTACCAAGCCACGTTTGCCAACCTAGGCTTGTCTGGCGTTCCCATCGGTACCGACTATGTACGCAAAAACCCCAAGCTCCTTTCCGGCAACGGCGTTTGGTGTATCATAACTATCGGTTATATACCAGGTGAAGATGTGAAAGTACGTTGGGACATCCAAAGTTTGAAACCTATTCAGATTTCAAACGTAGATGTAGATGAATTCACTGACCAACGCAAGAATTTCACCACCGAAGAGTGGCTTGACTTCATGATGCACACCGTTGGCTTGAACCCCGAGGCGTTGAACCGTCGTGAGAAGTTCATCACCCTGGCCCGCCTGCTGCCACATGTAGAGAACAATTTCAACTTCATGGAATTAGGCCCCAAAGGGACAGGTAAGAGCCATGTGTTCCAGGAACTGTCACCGTTTGGCGTACTAGTAAGCGGTGGTGATGTAACCTCGCCGCGTTTGTTCGTCCGAATGAGCGGCAAGCATGAAGAACTCGGACTTGTAGGCTATTGGGATGTGGTCGCCTGGGACGAGTTTGAGCAACAGAAAGGGCGCAGCGTGGACGCCGTGCTCATCGACACCATGCAGAACTATCTTGCTAACAAGTCGTTTAACCGAGGCAAAGGCACTCATGAGGCATCAGCTTCGATGGTATTTGTCGGCAACACAAAACACACTGTGCCGTATATGCTTCGCAACTCGCACCTTTTTGAGTCCATCCCTACCTCATTTATTAAAGGTGCCTTCTTGGATCGCATCCATCTCTATAACCCCGGATGGGAAATCAAGATGCTTAAGAAGAATAGCTTCTCAAAAGGTTACGGCTTAATTACGGACTACATTGCCGCCATCCTTCATGAACTGCGCAACATAGATCTTACAGGCAAGCTGAAGGACTATGTAGTCTTCGACGGCTCGCTCTCCGAGCGAGACCACCTCGCCATCCGCAAGACCTTCTCGGGCATGATGAAACTGCTATATCCTGATGGCAACTTTACCAAGGAAGAAGCCCTCGAGATCATTGACTTTGCTGCAGAATGCCGTAAGCGCGTTAAAGACCAACTGTATATCATCGACGAGACTTTCAAGGCAGAGCCTGCGAAATTCGTCTATACTATTAATGGGACAGAGGAAAAGAAACGTGTCGCCACACTCGAGCAATTAGAGAACAACTTTGTGCCCGAGGTTGACTTAGATGGGCAACAATCCACCGAAGAAAAAGACGAGTCAGCAGCTCCCGCAACAGCAACTGAATCGGCCACATCCACCGAAAGCAAACCACGCCAGCGCATTGTCAGACTGGCCAACAAGTCGATTGACTTGAGGTTAAACCAGAAGGGCGTTTCATATGCCTCGCTATTTGGAGACTACTTACGCACTGCAAGCGAAATCAATGTGATTGACCCGTTCATCCGTCAACCGTTCCAGATTGACAACCTGGTGGATTTTATTCAGACTTGTCGTGAATGCTGCAGCAATCCTGAAGAACTCAAAATCCACCTCAGTACCTGCAATCCCGATGATGAGAAAGTCGCTGAATTGATAGACACATTCGACGACCTTACCGATGAACTTGCACCCTTAGGTATTGAGTTCACTTATGACTTCAAAGCCAATCATGACCGAATGATTGACCTAAACAATGGTTGGCGCATAACCCTCGGTCGTGGTCTTGACATATTCGAGGAATATGATCGTTTCTCGCTTGCTCGCAACCGACAGGAAGACCGCCGCTGCAAGGAATGCACCATCACCTTTATCCAACAAAATCAATAATCATTAAATACAAAAGATATGGAAGAACTTAAAAAGCTTTACCAGGCAAGAGAAATCCTCGCTACAACTGAACACGGAGTCAGTGGCGACCTGCAGCAGCGAATCAGCCTGCTGGAGCAGGAAACAATTAGAAAACGATTTAACGAATTCATTCAAGAAGCTAATAAACTGTTCAATGGCATCGAATCACCTATTGATTTTATATTAGCATATAACCCTAATGAAGGTGTGTCTATCTCATTTAGAGAGCAATGTGAACCCCAGCAGCAGAACATCGTTCATCAACCACGAAAAAATGAAACTGTTGCTTATTCACATGGAAATAGCTTTGTGAAATACATTAGCAGCCTTGATATCTCTGATGGCTCAAAGCGTAGATATATAAAACATTTGAACAGCGATTTAATCTTGACACTTCTTCAAGAATATGCCCATACTGATAATCTTGAACAGGTAACAGACAAGAATATCATCTATGCGATGATGTATAAGTTGTCCAAGAAAGAAGGTGAGGAACCGCATAGAGTTCGCTCAGTACTATCCCACTATATCAAATATCTTGACGAAATAAGGAATAGGCAGTAAACTATCGTATACGGCAAAAAACTCCGTGTTTCGATCATAGTATAGAATTAGCATGCCAAATCAGCCTCAAATAATCCGTCCCGAGCCTAGCACCCCTACGATAGTCTACAAGCCGTCGGAGCTGTTGGGCATCATCGCGTCCTATTTCTCGCAGCAGGACGTGAACAAGCACGTCATCTTCCTGCAGGGCATCTATTGGAAAAACCCAAATCATGATCCGAAGTGGGCATACCG
>Ga0247610_10004934_pt1 | contig 14147 bp, 13 predicted proteins | sample 174DNAGHGhighgp2_FD_193483 | JGI IMG/M metagenome (GOLD analysis project Ga0247610, IMG submission 193483) | Sheep rumen microbial communities from Palmerston North, Manawatu-Wanganui, New Zealand - 1742 DNA GHGhigh gp2 | ecosystem: Host-associated > Mammals > Digestive system > Stomach > Rumen... | reverse complement strand
GGCATTTTTCGAATATCTGGGCATCAAAACGCAATGAACCGACTGACACTTCTACTGATGCTGGCCCTGCTGCCATGGGCGGCCAGCGCCGAGCAAACCGACGAGACGCACGGCGGACTGCGTTTCGACGTTGAATGGATGCATCCGATGCGTGGCGCCTCGAGCAGCGTGCCGTGGGGATATTACGTCGAGCTGAATCTCGACTCGGCGTGGGTGTGTCTGCCCTATCGCGGCGAGGCGCACGAGCCGACGACGGACGACTACGGACTGAACTTTGGCCGTCCCGTGGCCGTCAAAGACCTGCGGATTTCTATGAAAGACACGAAGAAAGGACTCCACTACAGGGAGCTGACGTTTCGCTGCCGGCGCAACATGGCGTGGTACGCGTTCCGCATCCGGCTCTTCCCCGAAGGGCAGGCTCGCATCGACGTGCGGCCACAGCATGCCGACGCCATCAGCTTCGACGCCCGATACGAGGAACCCTGACACCTGCGCGTCGGCATATAAAATCGAAAGGTAAAAACGGTGCCTACGACGGCACGGAGCCGTCAGATGCTCAGTTCGGCCAACACGTCGATGAGCTCTTTTTTCACCGGTTTGTCGCTCTTTATGGCATTGCTGAAGGGCACATACACCACTTCGTCGTTCTTTATGCCAACCATCACGTTTCGCTGACCCTCGAGCAGCGCGTTGATGGCGCCCACGCCAAGGCGGCTGGCCAGAATGCGGTCGCCGGCACTCGGACTTCCGCCACGCTGCAAGTGTCCAAGTATCGAGACGCGGACGTCATACTCGGGGTACTCCTGCTTGACGCGATCTGCATAATAAAGCGCGCCGCACTTCGGACTCTCGCTAACGATGACAATGCTGCTGTTTTTGCTCTTGCGGATTCCGCGGCCGATGAACTGCTCAAGTTGGTTGGCACCCGTGCTATCCTCGGGTATGATGGCCGCTTCCGCCCCTGCCGCAATGGCGCTGTTCTGGGCCAGAAAGCCCGCGTCGCGACCCATCACCTCCACGAAGAAAATTCGCTCGTGACTCGTGGCCGTATCCCGAATCTTATCCACACATTCCATAATGGTGTTGAGCGTCGTGTCGTAGCCGATGGTGCTGTCGGTGCCGTTCAAGTCGTTGTCGATGGTGCCTGGTAGGCCGATGCACGGCACGTCGAATTCCTCGGCAAAGATGCGAGCGCCGGTGAGCGAGCCGTTGCCACCGATGACGATGAGCGCATCAATCTCGTTGGCACACATGTTTTCGTAGGCGCGTTGCCGTCCCTCCGTAGTTTCGAAGTCGCGGCTTCTCGCCGTCTTCAGTATGGTTCCGCCACGCTGAATGATGTTACTCACATCCTCGGTGCTGAATTCTCGGATTTCGCCGTTTATCAGTCCCTCATAGCCGCGGTAGATTGCCTTCACGCGAAAGCCATTGGCGATGGCGGAGCGCGTCACGGCGCGGATGGCAGCGTTCATGCCCGGAGCATCGCCGCCGCTGGTTAGAACACCAATGCAGTTTATTTTTCTCATAGCCTATGTCGTTTTACATTTCGGCCGCGAAGTTACGAAAAAACATGGGAAGAAAGCCCCATTTAACACACTTTAATAGCAAAAATCTTGCCCGTAAGCAAAAAAATTCCTAATTTTGCTCATTGAATTCCAAATGAAGAGAAGAAGATGATTAAATGGTGGAGAAATCTGAAGAATAGCATATACCTTGCCCTGTGGCGCTCGAAAAAACGCGTGGGACAAGGGCGCAATATTAGACTGACAAGGAAATACAATAAATATTACAGTGTGATAGACCTCGTCTGGAAGCTCGAGGACCGTAAGAAGGGCGGCACACCGCTCCGCGCTCGCTGTATCGTTGACCGTGCCAACACGTGGAATCTGCAGGAGACCATTCGCCGCATCGAGCAAGGCGAGTTGCTGCAAGAGTTGGCAGACTTCGAAAAAAGAATGGCGGAGAGAGGCTGAAACTTCCGACGCGTCGCGGTCACAGAAACGACACGTCGGAAACGATTTTCCACACATCAAAATTAAAAAACTACGTGCAGAAATCCAACGAACTGCACGTCGCATTCCACTTGCCAAAAGAAAAAACTGCAAAGGCTTGGCCAATTCACAAAGTTTTCATACCTTTGCAGCCGTGTTTATAAATTTAGTATTAACCCTTTAACAAGTAATCTGTAACAACATGGCAGATTTAAAAAATGTTGCTCCCATTGAGGACTTCGATTGGGAAGCCTATGCCAATGGCGACAACGGCACAGAAGTGAGCCGCGAGGCACAAGAACAAGCTTATGCTGGTTCGCTGAACAAAATTAACGACTTCGACGTAGTAGACGGCACAGTCATCGCGATGAACAAACGCGAGGTGGTAGTAAACATCGGATTCAAGAGCGATGGCATTATCCCAGCCAGCGAATTCCGTTACAACCCCGATTTGAAAGTCGGCGACACGGTGGAAGTTTACATCGAGAACCAGGAAGACAAAAAAGGACAGCTGCTTCTCTCGCATAAGAAAGCACGCGCCAGCCGTTCTTGGGACCGAGTAAATCAGGCCCTCGAGAACGAAGAGATCATCAAGGGCTACGTAAAGTGCCGTACAAAGGGCGGTATGATCGTAGACGTGTTTGGCATCGAGGCATTCTTGCCCGGCAGCCAGATTGATGTGAAGCCAATCCGCGACTATGACATCTTCGTTGGCAAGACAATGGAGTTCCAGGTGGTGAAAATCAACCAGGAATATAAAAATGTCGTAGTGAGCCACAAAGCACTCATCGAGGCAGAACTGGAAAAACAGAAGAAGGAAATCATCAGCAAGCTCGAGAAAGGACAAGTGCTGGAAGGCACCGTCAAGAATATCACCAATTATGGTGTGTTCATCGACCTGGGCGGCGTAGACGGACTCATTCACATAACCGACCTTTCTTGGGGTCGCGTGAGTGATCCCCACGAGGTGGTAGAACTCGATCAGAAGCTCAACGTCGTGATTCTCGACTTTGACAACGAGCGGAAGCGCATTGCGTTGGGTCTGAAACAACTCACGCCGCATCCTTGGGACGCACTCGACGAGAACCTGAAGGTGGGCGACCACGTGAAGGGCAAAGTGGTGGTTATGGCCGATTATGGTGCATTCATCGAAATTGCACCGGGTATCGAGGGACTTATCCACGTGTCGGAAATGTCTTGGAGCCAGCACCTGCGCAGCGCACAGGACTTCATGAAAGTTGGCGACGAGGTGGAAGCTGTGATTCTGACACTCGACCGCGAGGAGCGCAAGATGTCGCTTGGCATCAAGCAGCTGAAAGATGACCCATGGGAGAACATCGAAGAGAGATATCCCATCGGCAGCAAGCACACTGCCAAGGTTCGCAACTTCACAAACTTCGGCATCTTTGTGGAAATCGAAGAGGGCGTAGACGGACTGATACACATCAGCGACCTCAGTTGGACCAAGAAGATTAAACATCCCAGCGAGTTCACACAGATCGGCGCAGAGATAGAAGTTTGCGTTCTCGAGATTGACAAGAGCAATCGCCGCCTGTCGCTTGGACACAAGCAGCTGGAGGAAAATCCTTGGGACGTGTTCGAAACCGTCTTCACACAGGATTCCATCCACGAAGGCACCATTGTGGAAATGTTGGACAAAGGCGCAGTAATCCAGCTCGAGTACGGCGTGGAAGGATTTGCCACACCTAAACACCTCGTAAAGGAAGACGGAAGCCAGGCAAAACTGAACGAGAAACTTCAGTTCAAGGTAATCGAATTCAACAAGGAGAGCCATCGCATCTTCCTTTCTCACAGCCGCATTTATGAAGATGTGCAGCGCGCCGAAGCTCGCGCCGAGAAGAAGAAGACTCCGCGTACGGCAACTCGCAAGGAGGAGACTCCCGCCATCCAGAATCAGGCAGCCAGCACCACGCTGGGCGACCTGGACGCACTGGCCGAACTGAAGGCCAAGATGCAGAATGGCGAGGCTGAATAATTAGAAACCGAACATTGGAACGTAGAAGGTGGGCGGCATCCTCGCGGGGAGCCACCCACCTTTTCATTTCTGACATGGAACAATTCGACGTACACATTCTCGGCTGCGGTAGCGCAAAGCCATCGGCACGCCACAAGCCTTCGGCGCAAGTGGTTAACATACGCGGCAAACTATTTATGATAGATTGCGGCGAGGCCGCCCAAGTGGGATTTGCGCGACAAGGCCTGAACATAAATCGGCTGGGGCACGTCTTCATCAGTCACAACCACGGCGACCATATCTTCGGGCTGCCGGGCTTTATCAGCACGATGGGCTTGCTTGGTCGCACGGCCACGCTTCACATCTATGGTCCCGAAGAGACGCGTCGCCTGCTCGACGTTACGCTGCAGACGTACTGCACGAACCTTGACTACGCCGTAGAGTTCCATCCGGTAGACACCACGCGCCACAGCCTAATTTTCGAAGACCGCAGCGTGGAAGTCTGGAGCATTCCGCTCGCACACCGCGTGCCGTGCTGCGGCTTTCACTTCAAGGAAAAACCGGGCCTGCCGCACATACGCCGCGAGATGATTGACTTCTACGGCATACCGCTGGCGCAAATCAACAACATAAAGGCAGGAGCCTCGTGGACGACGGCCGACGGCACAATTGTGCCGCACGAACGGCTCACCACGCCAGCCGACCCGCCACGTTCCTACGCCTACTGTTCCGACACATCGTACTTGCCCGAGCTGGCCGAGACGCTTCGCCACACCACTCTGCTCTATCACGAAGCCACCTACCCCGCCGAGTTTGAATCTCACGCCACGAAGTACGGTCACACCACGGCGCCGCAGGCTGCGCAGTTGGCGCTCGACGCAGAAGTTGGCAAGCTCTGCTTGGGTCATTTCAGCGCACGCATCAAGGACGAGGCAGCCTACTTGGCCGAGGCCACAGCCATCTTCCCCAATACCGTGTTGGCGGACGAGCGGCTGATACTGCACGTCTGACGCCGAAAAAGGGAGTTTCTGCGCTGCAAAATGCAGAAAAAAAACTGCGAGAGGCCACAAAAAGCACTTTTTTACAAAAAAAGTTTGGAACAATAAAATAAAAACTCTATCTTTGCGTTGAGAATTGACAGAAAAATGAGGAAAAAACTGTTCATACTACTCGCATTTGCGCTTTTAGCCGCTCCAGTGCGCATCTTCGCACAGGCCGAAAGCGAGGGCGTGGAAAGCGGCATCGCAGCTGTCACGCTCGTTGTAAACGGAAACAAAGTGCATGTTTCCGGTGCACAGGGCGAGACGATGGAAATCTTTAACCTCACTGGCGTAAAGGTATCTGCTGTCCTGATTGACAGCGCAGACAAATCCTTCAGCCTCAACCTGCCGAAGGGTTGCTACATCCTGAAGATCGGCAAGGTCGTACGCAAGGTTTCCATCAAGTAACACCTCTCATCCCCTTTTCTTCCTGCCACACATATTTTGCCTGAGATAAGTACGTCCCAGCCAAACGTCGTGTCTTATATTAATATAAATAAAAGGTACGCGCGCGCGAGGAAGAAAATCAGTCCGACAGATTAAACCTTCGACACAGAAACGAATCTTAGGAAAAGATGATTGTCGAAAAAGAACTCATAGAGCAGCTGCAGCACTCAGCCACGCGCGAAAAAGCATTTACCACACTCGTGCGTGAATACCAGGAACCGTTGTACTGGCAGATACGACGTTTGGTGCTGACACACGACGACGCCAACGACGTGCTGCAGAACACCTTTCTGAAGGCTTGGACGGCAATAGAATCTTTCCGCGGCGAGGCAAAACTGAGCACGTGGCTCTATCGCATCGCCATCAACGAAGCCCTGAATTTTCTGGAACGCCGTAAGAAAGTGTCCGTCGCGCTCGACAGCACCGAAAACGACCTGTCGGAAACGCTGCAGAGCGACCCGTACTTCGACGGCGACGAGACGCAACTGCAGTTGCAGCAGGCCATTTCTGCCCTACCGGAGAAGCAGCAACTGGTTTTCAATCTCAAATATTTTCAGGAAATGAAGTACGAAGAGATGAGCCAAGTGCTGAAAACCAGTGTTGGAGCACTTAAAGCTTCGTATCACCACGCTGTAAAAAAAATTTCTTCCTTTTTTGAGGAACACGATTAAACCATACTTTTGAAATTACATCTAAGCAATAGAAATGATAGAAAAGGAAATGACTACGAACGAGGAACTTGTTCTTATGAACCGCTGCGGACGCGAAAATCCGTTCCGCACGCCAGAAGGCTACTTCGAAGCCTTGCCTCAGCAGGTCATGGACCGCATCAGACAGCGTCGCAAGCGCAATCTTGCATGGAAGTGGGCCGTGGCAGCCATAATGACGGGCTGCGTTTTTGCCGCCGGATTCAAGCTGGCTCAGCAATCTGACGTGGTAGCCGAAGAAGCACGCTACATGGAAGACGAACTCAACTATTCCATGATAAATAACATGGATATAGTTTATTATCTAACCGAAGCAGAATAAGAAAGATGAAAGCAAAAAGATTATTCCATACAGCCGTCATGCTTGCCGTCTGCTGTTTTACAGCTGTGGCACAGCCGCCGCGTCACGGACGTTTCAGGCCCGAAGTTTACAAAGCACACTTCGAAGAGTTTGTAAGCAAGCACGCTCAGCTCAGCGCCGACGAGGCCGAAAAATTCTTTCCGCTCCATCACGAGATGCGTGAGAAGCAGAGAAAAGTCATGCACGAAATCGCGAAGCTGAAGAAAGAGCGTCCCGCAGCCTCGGCGACCGACAAGGAATACACCGCCATCGTGCTCAAGATTCAGAGCCTCAACGTGGAGATGGTTAAAATCCAGGAGGCATACGCCAAGAAGATGTGCAAGACAATCTCAGCACAGAAGGTCTACGACGCAATGAATGCAGAGGATATCTTCCACCGCAGGATGTTGAGCGAATTCAACCACGAGAAGAAGAAAAAATAGATAGTGTTTTTATATTTTGTTGGTGCAGGAGGGTTTGTAGTGATTACACGCCCTCCCGCTTTTTTTTATGCGCGGAAAGTAAACATGCCACGTGCCGGAAAAATATTTCCACAGCCGCGACAGATTTTCCCACACGCAGAAATTATTCTTCCTCCAGCCGCTTTGCCTCGTTCCAGTAGGCGTCCATTTCGGCGAGACTCATGTCTCGGAGCGAAACGCCCTTCTCTCGCGCTTTTTGCTCCACGTAGTTGAAGCGGTGAATGAACTTCTGATTTGTTTTTTCGAGCGCGTTATCGGGATTTAGGTGATAGAGCCGCCCTGCATTTATCAGGCTGAAAAGGAAATCGCCAAACTCGGCCGTCTGTGTTTCGGCGTCGCCCTGCTTAAGTTCCTGCTCCAGTTCGCCCAGTTCCTCGCGCACCTTGTCCCAAACTTGCTCCTTCTGCTCCCAGTCGAAGCCCACGTTTCGCGCCTTGTCTTGTATGCGATACGCCTTGATGAGCGAAGGCAGCGACTCGGGCACGCCCGACAGTACGGTCTTGTTGCCGTCCTTCTCCTTCAGCTTTATTTGCTCCCACGACTTCAGCACGTCGCCGGCCGTCTTAGCCACTGCGTCGCCATAGACATGAGGGTGACGGAAGATAAGTTTGTCGCACAGTTTGTTGCAAACATCGGCGATGTCGAACTGATTCTTCTCGCTGCCGATTTTGGCATAAAAGACCACATGCAGCAGCACGTCGCCCAGTTCCTTCTCTATGTTAGGCACGTCGTCCTTCAACAGCGCGTCACAGAGTTCGTACGTCTCCTCGATGGTGTTCGGGCGAAGGCTCTCGTTGGTCTGTTTTGCATCCCACGGGCACTTTTCGCGCAGGTCGTCCATCACGTCCAGTAAGCGGCCAAATGCCGCCAGCTTCTCTTCTTTTGTATGCATAATGCTTAGTTTGAGTTGCAAAAATACGTCTTTTTTCGGACTTCTGCCAGAAAAAACTTTTATTTGTAGCTGACATAAACTTAATTTCGTACCTTTGCATTAGTTTAACCATCAAATAATAATTATGAAAACACATGTAGTTGCTGCCGGCATTCTGGCACTGGGGATGATTATCATGGGCGAGAGCATTCGCTCTGGCATTGTAACCTTCAAAGACCGCGACCGCACGGTGGTGGTAAAAGGCTTGGCAGAACAGGAAGTGAAGGCCGACAAGGTCACGTGGCCGCTCATATACAAGGAATTGGGCAACGACCCGTCGACCATGTACAAGACATTGGCCGAAAAGAACGAGAAACTGGTATCCTACCTCAAGGCGGCAGGTATCAAGGAGGACGAGATAAGCGTCAATCCGCCCACGATAAACGACCGCCAGGCCGACAACTACGGCAATGAGATAATGAACTACCGCTACAAAGCAACCAGCGTAATCATCGTTACGTCGTCCGACGTGGACAAAGTTCGCACGCTGATTAGTCGCCAGGCAGAGCTGATGCGCGAAGGGATTGCAGTCGTCAGCGAAGAATATGGCAACAACAGCATCAACTACGACTTCACGGGACTGAATGAAGTGAAGCCGCAAATGGTGGAAGAGGCCACAAAGAACGCTCGCATCACAGCCGAGAAGTTTGCACAAGACAGCGGCAGCAAACTCGGCAAGATTCGGAAAGCCTCGCAGGGACAGTTCACAATCGAGGACCGCGACGCCCACACTCCATATATCAAGCGCGTTCGCGTAGTAAGCACACTCGAGTACACGCTCGAGTAACCTTGACGTCAGCAGGGAGATGCTTCAGACACTGCAAACACTAAGCCGCTGGCTGGCAGCGCACGCCTCGCTTTTCATAATAGCTGTGGCGGCAGTCACATTTTTCGCGCCCGAAACATTTCTTTGGGTGCGTGGTAACGTGCAGACCACCATTCTGGGCATCATCATGCTCACCATGGGACTCACGCTGACGACCGACGATTTCCGCATTCTCCTGCGTCGCCCGCTGGATATTCTCATTGGAGCCTCCGCCCAGTTCCTCATCATGCCGTGCGTAGCATACGTGCTGGTTCACGTTTTTCACCTCGAACCGGCACTGGCACTCGGCATCCTGCTGGTTGGCTGCTGCCCGGGCGGAGTGTCGAGCAATATCATGTCGTATCTCTGTCACGGCGATGTGGCATTTTCCGTGGGCATGACGTGTGCTTCCACGCTGTTGGCACCTGTCGTTACGCCTTTGCTGATGCAGCTGACAGCCGGACAAATCATAGAAATTGACGCGCTGGGCATGTTTCGGAACATCCTTATCGTCACTGTCATACCAGTGGCCATCGGTTGCTTCCTCAACTATGTTTATTCTCACAAGCAGGTCTTTCCCACCCTGCAGTCGCTAATGCCTGGTCTGAGCGTCATTTGCTTGGCATGTATCGTGGGCGGCGTGGTTTCCACAGTCCGCGACGACCTTGTTGCACGAGGTCTGATGCTCTTCCTGCTCACTTTTGGTGTTGTCTTCTGCCACAATGCAATAGGCTACCTGCTGGGATGGACTGCCGGACGCATGGCAGGTTTCAGCAAGGCCAAGAAACGCACCATTTCCATCGAGGTGGGAATGCAGAATGCAGGTCTGGCCACGGTACTCGCAGCTCATTTCTTTGCCAGTCAGCCGCTGGCAGTGCTGCCCTGCGCCATATCTTGTGCATGGCACAGCATCAGCGGAACGATACTGGCAGGCCTCTTTCTTCGTAGCGACAGGAACAACGACGAAAAGGACAGCTGACATCCCATACACGGCACGTCATACTCGCACTACAGCAAAAAGCAGAGCGAAAACTCTCGTTTCGCTTTGCTTTTTGCTGCACTTCCTACAACTTTGACCTGCGGTCGAAGTTACTTCCGCTCGAAAAAGCAGAGCGAAAACTCTCGTTTCGCTTTGCTTTTTGCTCGCTTATTCGTAACTTTGCAGGCAGTTTCGAGATAATGGCCGAAACGCAAGAAGTAAAACGTAAAACATAAGAATCACGTTATGTCAGAATTAGCCACCAAATACAACCCCTCGGACGTGGAGGGCAAATGGTACCAATACTGGTTAGACAAGAAACTCTTCAGCAGCAAACCCGACGGACGCGAGCCGTACACCGTGGTAATTCCGCCACCAAACGTGACGGGCGTACTTCACATGGGTCACGTGCTGAACGAAACCATTCAGGACATACTGGTCCGGCACGCACGAATGAAAGGTAAGAACGCTTGTTGGGTACCGGGCACAGACCACGCCTCCATTGCTACGGAAGCTAAGGTCGTAAACCGACTGGCCGAGCAAGGAATCAAGAAGTCGGATCTCACACGCGAAGAGTTCCTCAAGCACGCTTGGGCTTGGACAGAAGAACACGGAGGCATCATCCTGAAGCAACTGCGCACACTGGGTTGCTCGTGCGACTGGGACCGCACGGCTTTTACGATGGACGAGAAACGCAGCGAAAGCGTAATCAAGGTTTTCTGCGACCTATACCGCAAGGGCCTCATTTATCGCGGCGTACGCATGGTGAACTGGGACCCCAAAGCACTGACGGCGCTCTCCGATGAAGAGGTGATATACAAGGAAGAGCACACGAAACTCTTCTATATGAAGTATTACGTGGTGGCCGACGACATTGAGAATGCAGAGAAACTGGCTGCAGAAGGCAACGTCATCCACCGCGACGAACGCGGATACTACGCCGTGGTGGCCACCACCCGACCCGAGACAATCATGGGCGACGTGGCCGTCTGCATCAATCCCGCCGACCCGAAAAACCAATGGCTGAAGGGACGTAAGGTGGTGGTGCCTATGGTAAATCGCGTGGTGCCTATCATCGAAGACGATTACGTGGAGATTGACTTCGGAACCGGCTGCCTGAAAGTGACACCGGCACACGACGTAAACGACTATATGTTGGGCGAGAAGTATAATCTCGAAGCCATAGATGTCTTCAATCCAGACGGCACACTCTCGCCGGCGGCCGGACTTTACGTCGGTATGGACCGCTTCGACTGCCGAAAGCAGATTGCGCACGACATGCAAGAGGCCGGACTAATGGAGAAAGTGGAGGACTACGACAACAAGATTGGCTGCTCCGAGCGTACGGGCGTGCCTATCGAGCCGCGGCTCTCCATGCAGTGGTTCCTCCGGATGGAGCATCTGGCCGAGATAGCACTCGAGCCCGTGATGAAAGACGACATACAATTCTATCCTACGAAGTACAAAAACACCTATCGCCACTGGCTCGAAAACATCAAGGACTGGTGCATCAGCCGCCAGCTCTGGTGGGGCCATCGGATTCCGGCCTATTATCTGCCCGAAGGCGGCTACGTGGTGGCCGAGAATGCAGAGAAGGCACTCGAAATGGCTCGCCAGAAAACGGGCAATGCGTCACTTCGCATCGAAGACCTGAAGCAAGACGAGGACGCACTCGACACGTGGTTCTCTTCATGGCTATGGCCCATATCGCTCTTCGACGGCATCAACAACCCTGGCAACGACGAGATAAAATACTACTACCCCACGGCAGACCTGGTGACGGGACCCGACATAATCTTCTTCTGGGTAGCCCGCATGATAATGGCCGGCTACGAATACGAAGGGAAAATGCCTTTCCGCAATGTATATTTCACGGGCATCGTACGCGATAAGTTGGGACGCAAAATGTCTAAGTCGCTTGGCAACAGTCCCGACCCGCTCGACCTGATTGCACGCTTTGGCGCCGACGGCGTCCGCATGGGCATGATGTTGTGCGCTCCGGCGGGCAACGACATTCTCTTCGACGAGAGCCTTTGCGAACAGGGCCGCAACTTCTGCAACAAGATATGGAACGCATTCCGTCTGGTGAAAGGTTGGCAGGTGGCCGACACGCCTCAGCCCGAAGCCAACAAGCAGGCCATCAACTGGTTCGACGCGCTGCTGAAAGAAACCGGCGCCGAGGCGGAAGATCTCTTCAAGAAGTATCGTCTGTCGGAAGCCTTGATGGCAGCATTTAAGCTCTTTACCGACGAATTTAGTGGCTGGTACCTCGAGATGATAAAGCCTGCATACCAGTCGCCCATCGACCGCGCCACGTACGAGGCTACGCTTCGTTTCTTCGACATCCTGCTGAAGCTGCTCCATCCCTTCATGCCCTTCATCACCGAAGAGCTGTGGCAGCACATCTACGACCGTCAGGACGGCGAGAGCATCATGCTCGAAACGCTTCAACTGGGCGAGACAAACGATGCAGAGAAGGCACTGCTGGCACAGTTTGCCGAGACAAAGCAAATAATCAGCGGCATACGCGCCGTGCGCAACGCCAAAAACATCGCACCGAAGGAGGCACTCGAACTGGAAATCACAGATGCAGACACGCAGAACGTCACACGCCAGCCCGCACTGGCCGAGATCGTCCGCAAGATGGCCAACCTGAGCGAAATCCGCTTTGTCAACCAGAAAGGCGCCAACAGCCAATCGTTCCTCGTAGGCACGACAGAATACGCCGTACCGCTGGGAAATCTCATCGACGCACAAGCCGAGATTCAGAAGGCAGAGGCAGAAATTCAACGCCTGCAGGGTTTCATGGCCGGCATACAGAAGAAACTCGGAAACGAGCGCTTCGTGCAGAATGCGCCGGCTCAGGTGGTGGAAATGGAACGCAAGAAACTCTCCGATGCCGAAAGCAAAATCGCAGCGTTGCAGGAGACCGTGGCTGCACTAAAGCAGTAAACACCGCCCTGCCACAGCAAGCATCATACAGAGGAACGCGTCCTTCCGGTCGGAAGAACGCGTTCCTTATTTAGTTTCAACAGTCAGAGTTTTCCGAGTACCCTGAATACTCTGAAAACTCCGCCAGCCGGCATGCCAGCCTTACTTCATAAATATCTTTTTGCCGTCCTTGATGTACAGGCCACGTGTCGGCGTTGCAACCCGACGGCCAGACAAGTCATAGATGGCAGCAGGCTTCTGCACATCGGCACGCAGCGGCACAACGATGTCGTTGGCATTCAGCGCCACCTCCTTCTCTAAGCTCCACTTCGAAGCACCGTTGTCGTTCAGGCCACGCACGGATACGTAGTAGATGCTCGTGGGAGACAGGTTAGAGAACGTGTAGTGCGTATCTGTCGTGGTGAAGGTCTCCTGCTCCAACGCACGGCGGGGTGCTCTGCGCGCGGGCGCAATCTCGTTCCGGCTGCTCTCGTCCTCCGACAGTTCGTCAGCGAAGTCTCCGTCGTAGATGGCCAAGTATGTCAGATACATCAGGCTCTTTGCCTCGATAGACAGGCTGAAGTCGTAGGTGAAATCCGACGCCGTGAGGACTTTCGTCTCCTCTTCGGTTGAAGTAAAGGAAGCCTGATATCGGTCGTCGCCGACATTCAGATACAGCGTGGCAGACACCTTCTCCGTGCCATAGGGCTTCACGCCTACGAGAATAGTGAGTTTGTCGCTGAGTGGAGCGTCGAACTGCGGCGTCTGAATGGTGCCCGTGTTCTTGCCCTGTCCCATCTTCAGCTTGTTGGGCGAGGTGTAAAGCTTCGAGCCCGTCCAACCGGTGGACTTAAGATACTTGTCGAGCTTCGTGCCAATGTCGCTCAAACCTGCGCTTTTGCTCACGCAGCCTGCGAAGTCTTCCTCCACGTAAAGCGCTTCGGCCGGAGTGGCAGGCGGGGCTGGTTTTTCGGTAAGTACCAATTCGTAGAGCGAAGCGCCGTCAAGCGGCATCCAACTGATGGAGAATCCGTTCGTACCCACATCGTATGCATCATTCAACTCGGGCAAGAGCATTGCGTCGCGCATTGCCTCGAAAGAAATCAGGCCGTCCGTGCTCTCCTTGATGTTGGTAATAGGCTTTCCGAGCAGCACATCGTTCTGCGGACCGGCATTATACATCTTGGCAGCCGGCGTACTCATGTCGGTGAGCGACGTATTGTTCTTCGTACCCGGGAATGGATCGCCTGCATACGTGCCACCACTCAGCATATCGTCGGCCGGTATTATCGTCATACGTTGCCGACTGCCTGTGTTGTTCACCGTGTTGGTGTTCCACACATAATCGTCGAAGTCCACATGCGTCACCAGCAGTCCATGAGCTGCCAGCGAGGCACCCCACACCTTGTTCTGCCGGTTTTCCAAAAGCAGATACTCGTCGCGGTTGTAGTAGTTATAGAGCACGTAGGCTTCTGGCTCATCGTCCAGTGCCTTCATGTCCTTCACTTCGACGAACGAA
>Ga0247610_10004932_pt1 | contig 14149 bp, 13 predicted proteins | sample 174DNAGHGhighgp2_FD_193483 | JGI IMG/M metagenome (GOLD analysis project Ga0247610, IMG submission 193483) | Sheep rumen microbial communities from Palmerston North, Manawatu-Wanganui, New Zealand - 1742 DNA GHGhigh gp2 | ecosystem: Host-associated > Mammals > Digestive system > Stomach > Rumen... | reverse complement strand
TATTGTCGCCGCCCCAGGGGATAATGAGATCGGCAAACTTTTTGGTGGGTTCAATAAACTGCTCATGCATCGGCTTCAGCACCTTCTCATAGCGATCAAGCACCATATCAACGGTACGTCCACGTTCAACAACATCACGACGGATGTTACGGATCAGACGCACATCGTCGTCGGTATCCACAAATATCTTAAGATCCATCATGTCGCGCAGTTTTTTATAGTGTAGCGCCATGATGCCCTCAATAATAATCACAGGCTTCGGCTCCACGTGGATGGTTTCCTTCTGACGGTTGCTCTCTATATAAGAATAGGTGGGCTGCTCGATAGCCTCCCCATTCTTCAACCGTTTGATATGCTCCGTCAGCAGTTTCCAGTCAAAGGCATCAGGATGGTCGAAGTTGATGGCTGCTCGCTCCTCAGGCGTAAGCTCTGTCGTGTCATTGTAATACGAGTCAAGAGGTACTACCGCTGCACAGTGAGGAGGCAGCGCCTTGGCAATGCGTTTTACGACGGTGGTTTTGCCAGAACCGGTACCGCCAGCGATTCCTATTATTGTCATAGTTTCAGGTATTTGAATACAACATCATATAATTCCGCCTTCCGCTCGCACTTCATCGGATACGCCCGTGAGCTGCTAGGCATTCTGTACAATCGAAGTTCACGGCCATCCAAGGAGAACGGGACATATCCGCCGACTTTTGGCCCTTCTACACCATAATGGCTGCAGAACACATCGGTAGCCAATTGTCCGGCAGTCACAACGGCACTGCATTTTGGTATCTGTCGCAACAATGCATCGATATCCGTCGGTTCCACAATCTCCAAATCCTTATCCGAGGCATTGTCTCTTGTACGCCGAATGCGGGTAGCCGTATCAAAAAGCGCAATACCTTTGTCTTCCAAGAATGGGATAATCCGCTCAAGGTCGAAGCGTTTCTCTTGCTCCAATACGAAATGGTTCTTATCACCGAAGAAGCAGATCCCGAAGATTCGCCACATATCATTGATATAGTTCGGGTAGTAGAAACGCATACACCAACGTTTTTCTGCAGGCGGGAAAGTGCCCAACATCAGCAACTTGGCATCTGCTGGCAGGAACGGCTTGAAGGGATGGCTCTCAACCAATTCACTCATCTGGCTTCACCTTTTCAGATAGACCACTGTCGGCAAATGATCGCTATAGCCGTTGAGCCACTCCCCACCGGCATGCGTACGCAGCGGCGTACCACGATAGCGTCCTTTCTTCTGAATCAGATAGTTACGGCGGAACACCTCACAGTCCTGATATCCCAACGTTCCTTGCTGTGGGCGAATCAGCGATGGAGAAAGGATAATCTGGTCAAACAGATTCCATGAGCCCTGATAACTCAACGTACCAGTGCCGGAAGCCAACACATTCCACCAAGGATTCCAAAGATCACCCTCGCCAACATCTTTCTGCCAACGCTTTGCACCAAGACACTTCGACATCGAAGCATCTTGCGGGTCATCATTCATATCACCCATTATCAGCAGTTTTACTAAGGGGTCATCACGCAACAAAGAGTCCTTAACGGCCTTCAGTTGTCGTCCACCTTCTTCTCTATAATAGGGGTCAGCACCACGTGAGGGCAGATGATTCACAATGATCGTGACATGCTCATTAGCCATGGTTCCACTGACGACGAGGAAACCACGAGACGCTCGATGGGCATCTTGGGGTAACCTATATATATAAGGTACGAGACGCACGTTCCTAACGGTGAAGCGTGCCGGATCATAGAGTAACGCACAGTCGATGCCACGTTGGTCTGGTCCTTCCACATGTACATATTGGATATTACGGGCTTTCAGTGGTTCCTGTTGGCAAAGGTCAGCAAGACATTTGGAATTCTCCACCTCTGCCACACCGATGGCAGCACATCCCTGTGACAGACGGTCCGTGCCCATCTCAGAGAGCACACGAGACATATTGCGCAGTTTATTGACATACTTCTTACTCGTCCACCTATTCGCACCATCAGGCAGGAACTCATAGTCGTTCTTCCCTGCATCATGACAGGTATCGAACAGATTTTCCAAGTTATAGAATCCAATGGCATAAGCATCTTCTTCCAGCTGAGGGCGTGCAGTACTGCCACAAGAAATCAACAGCAGGTATGACAACGATAACAAGATTCTTCTCATAAAACGTATTTTTATGTCTGCAAATATACCACAAAAAAACGAGCGTACAAAGAAAAAGGGGCAAAAAGTTTGCGGAATTCAAAAAATAATCGTACCTTTGCACCCGCTTTATGCGAAAATTGTAATTATCACATTAATATTTAACTCAAAATGAAAAAAGGTATTCATCCAGAAAACTATCGCCCCGTCGTATTCAAGGATATGTCCAACGGCGATATGTTCCTTACGAAATCTACTGCGAAGACAAATGATACTGTAGAGTTCGAAGGCGAAACTTACCCGGTGGTAAAAGTCGAAATCTCCAGCACCTCTCACCCGTTCTACACTGGTAAGAGCAAGCTCGTTGACACCGCAGGTCGTGTTGATAAGTTCATGAGCCGCTACGGTAAGGCTGCGAAGAAGTAAGAGCATACGAAAGCTTGCTTTCAGTTTGCCGAGCGAAAGCAGGCTCGACTGAAAGTCAAGGCTGCGAAGAAGTAAGATAAAACCGCAAAATTTACAAAAGATGCGTCCCTGGTAGTTGCATATGCCGAGGCCGCATCTTTTTTATTAGTCAAAAAAAGTGAAAACATGCTTGTTTTCACTTCTTTTTTGTATCTTTGTACCCAACATTACACATTTTTTATAATAAGAATGAGAACCGTTTATGATTTCTCTGTCAAGGACAGAAAAGGCAAGGACGTATCCTTAAAGGAATACGCCAATGAAGTGTTGCTGATTGTCAATACGGCAACAAAGTGTGGTTTCACCCCGCAGTACGACGAACTGGAGGCACTCTACAAGAAGTACCATGCTCAGGGATTCGAGATTCTCGATTTCCCCTGTAACCAATTCGGACAGCAGGCTCCCGGTACCGACGACTCTATCCATGAGTTCTGCAAGCTCAACTTTGGTACTGAATTCCCTAGATTCAAGAAAATAAAGGTCAACGGTGATGACGCCGATCCGCTATATAAGTTCTTACAGGAACAGAAAGGCTTTGCTGGCTGGGATATGAGCCACCCTATCGCCCCGATTCTCGAGGACATGTTGTCCAAGGCTGATCCCGACTACAAGCAGAAAGCAGATATCAAGTGGAATTTCACCAAGTTCCTCATCAACAAGAAAGGACAGGTGGTAGCCCGCTTTGAGCCAACTACAGCAATCACAGAGATTGAGAAACAGATAGAAGAACTTCTGAAATAACAGCATGGAACATACCAAATGTCTGATTATTGGCAGCGGGCCCGCAGGGTACACCGCTGCCATTTACGCTAGCCGCGCAAACCTCAATCCCATCGAGTATAGCGGCCTGCAACCTGGTGGACAGCTTACACAGACCACCGAAGTAGAGAATTTCCCCGGCTATCCTCAGGGAGTCGATGGCAACCAGATGATGATGGACTTGCTCGAACAGGCACAACGCTTTGGCACCGACGTCCGCAACGGCTCCATCGTTAAGGTTGACTTTTCAAAGGCTCCCTACGTATGTACGGCTGAAGATGGCACTGAGATTGAAGCTGACACTGTGATTATCGCCACTGGCGCCTCTGCCAAGTACCTGGGGCTCGATGACGAACGTAAATACAACGGACAAGGCGTGTCCGCTTGTGCCACCTGCGATGGTTTTTTCTATCGCAAGAAGACTGTAGCAGTAGTTGGCGGCGGTGATACGGCCTGTGAAGACGCACTCTATCTGGCAGGCTTAGCCAAGAAAGTCTATCTCATCGTACGCAAGCCCTTCCTCCGCGCATCACAAGTGATGCAACAGCGTGTCAAGGAGCGTGAGAACATTGAAATTCTCTTTGAGCATAATACCGTTGGCCTATACGGCGAGAATGGCGTTGAAGGCGCACATCTCGTAAAACGCAAGGGAGAGCCCGATGAGGAGATGGTGGATATTGCTATCGACGGCTTCTTCCTCGCCATCGGCCACAAGCCCAACACAGAAATCTTTAAAGATTGGTTGGATATGGACGAGGTAGGTTATCTGAAAAAAATCGAAGGCACCCCAAAGACCAAGATTCCTGGTGTCTTCGTAGCTGGTGACTGTGCCGATCCTGTCTATCGCCAAGCCATCTCCGCAGCCGGCTCTGGATGTCAGGCAGCCATCGAAGCAGAAAGATTCCTACTGAACAGATAAGTTCTACGGATTAATTCAAAAAGAAAAGGCTCGTTTCACAACGAGCCTTTTCCTATTAATTACTTAAAAAACTAAATTAATCAACCATAAACCTTAACCATTAAAATCTTTTTCTGATGCAAAGATACGTCGAGATTCACAAACCACTGTTCAAAGTACATTATTTTATGTTTAAAATGCATGATTTCGCGGATTTTATACACAATATCACGATTTTCAAACACTTTTAGCCCCAAAAACGCATTTTTTCGCCTTATTTTTATGCTTTCTCAGAAAAAAAACATAAATTTGCACGCAAATTAAACACCATAAAATGAGTACAAACCTACTATTAACCATCATCATTTTGATTCTTTTGGCAGTTCTCGCTGCCATCGGAAGGGCTATTTACATGCGAAGCCGGTCCATCCGCAGACAATTAAGGATGAGTGCCGTCTTTACAAACATCACCCATGAACTGCTCACACCACTCACCGTCATCTCCGCCTCTGTTGACAAATTAAGGGAAGAGGAACCTGAGTATGGGCGCGACTACGACCTCATGCAAATCAACATCCAGCGTATGGTACGACTGTTGCAGCAGATATTGGAGACCAGCAAGTCACAGTCGGGCCAACTGAAGTTACTTGTAGCGCAGGGCGACGTCATGCGCTATATCCGTGAAACAGCCGAATATCTGGAACCACTCATCAAGAAGAAAAAGATGAAATACATCATCGAATGCCATCCGGAGAGCATGATGGGGTGGATTGACACCGACAAACTCGACAAAATCATCTACAATCTGCTGTCAAATGCCGCCAAATATTCCCGAGAAGGCGGAGAAGTGTCCATAAAAGCAGAAACCAACAAGAACTTCGACCACCTTATTATATATGTAAGCGATACTGGTAACGGCATCCCTAAGGAGAAAATGAAAAACCTGTTCCGGCGCTTCCAGGACGGAGAGTATCGCCAACATAAAGTCATCGGAACCGGCCTGGGACTTGCATTGACCCAAGATTTGGTAGCTCTCCACAAAGGAACTATCAGATGTAACAGCGAGGAAGGCAAAGGAACTACCTTCATCATCGACCTGCCCATCAATAAGGAGGCTTTCACGCCAGATCAGATTTTTGAAGACCATCAGATCACCTTCGACACATCAAAGAACCCCATTATCGACTTCAGTGCCGACATTCCTGATGTTAACGACGACACAGAGGACAACAACAACCTCGATGAAAATGCCTATAAGGTACTGATTGTCGAGGACAACGTTGAACTATTGATACTCATGCGGCAGTTGCTTAGGCAGTATTATCGCGTCTATGTCGCCCAAAATGGCCGGGAAGCACTGAATATCATCCAGCAGAAGGCACTCGATCTGATCGTGTCCGACGTCATGATGCCGGAAATGAGCGGCTACGAACTGACAAAGGCCATCAAAGACGATCCTAAACATCATCATCTACCCATCATCCTGCTGACCGCCAGGACACAGGAAGAAGATGAACAGAAGGCACTACTCGTTGGAGCCGACGAGTACCTCACCAAGCCTTTCCATCTGACAGACCTAAAACTTCGAATCGACAACATCATCGAGAACCGAAATCGCGTCAAGGCAGAAAATGGCCAAAGCACCATACAAGAAAGCCAACCCGAGATAGAAAAGACACCAGAGGAATTATTCGTCGAACGCGCCCGCCAATTCGTACTCGACCATCTGGAAGATGAGGATTACGACCGTGAGGCACTGGCCGCAGACATGGGCTCCAGTTCATCCACCCTATATAACAAGTTACGGGCTATTAACGGCATGAACGTATCAGCCTTCATCCGCGATATCAGGATGCAGGAGGCCAAGCGCATCGCCACCACCACCCCCGACATACGTATCAGTGATCTCGCCTACCGCGTCGGTTTCCGCGACCCCCGCTATTTCTCCACCTGCTTCAAAAAACATTTTGGCATGCAACCAACCGAATTCCTCGACACATTGCAGCGAAATACATAAGTTTTTAATCACTTTTACATTTTTCTTTGGACTTAATGCCGAATTGTGAATTTATTATCGTACCTTTGCAGACGGAATTACCCAATTCTAAAACTTTAAATTATGGCTAAACAGAAAAAATTCATCCTCCAGGAGAGTGAGATTCCTACACAGTGGTATAACATACAGGCTGATATGCCTAATAAGCCCCTTCCCCCCATCCACCCGGCTACAAAACAGCCGCTCGGTGTTGATGACCTGGCACACATCTTCCCACGCGAATGCTGTGTGCAGGAGCTGGACACGGAGCACCGTTGGATTGACATCCCTGAGGATGTACTCGATAAGTACAGGTACTATCGCTCTACGCCGCTAGTACGTGCCTATGCGCTTGAAGAGGCACTCGGCACCCCTGCCCACATCTATTTCAAGAACGAGAGCACCAATCCTCTTGGCTCCCATAAGGTCAATTCCGCTATTCCTCAGTGCTACTATGCTAAGCAGGAAGGCACTACCAATGTGACGACCGAAACTGGTGCAGGCCAATGGGGTGCTGCCCTTTCCTATGCCGCCAAGCTCTATGGTCTCGACTGTGCCGTCTATCAGGTGAAGATCACCATGCAACAGAAGCCCTACCGCTCCAGCATCATGCGCACCTTTGGTGCCGTGGTCGAGGGGTCTCCCTCAATGTCCACCCGTGCTGGTAAGGACATACTGACCCGCGATCCACTGCACACTGGTTCTCTGGGCACTGCCATTTCCGAGGCCGTCGAACTGGCCACCACCACGCCCAATTGTAAGTACGTGCTCGGCTCCGTGCTCAATCACGTAGGACTCCATCAGACCATCATCGGCCTTGAAGCCGAGAAGCAGATGGAGATGGCAGGCGAATACCCCGACATCGTGATTGGCTGTTTCGGCGGCGGATCAAACTTCGGTGGAATCTCCTTCCCCTTCATGCGACACAACCTACTTGACGGCAAGACCACAGAGTTTATTGCCGCTGAGCCCGATAGCTGTCCGAAGCTGACACGCGGTCAGTTCCGTTACGACTTCGGTGACGAGGCTGGTTACACGCCACTGCTGCCGATGTACACCCTCGGCCACAACTTCAAGCCGTCCAACATCCATGCTGGCGGTCTGCGCTACCACGGAGCAGGCATGATTATCTCCCAACTTATCAAGGACGGTATGATGCATGGTGTAGATATTCCTCAGCTCGAGACCTTCGAGGCCGGTATGCTCTTTGCCCGCACCGAGGGTATCATCCCTGCACCGGAGAGCACCCATGCCATCGCCGCTACCATCCGCGAGGCAAACAAGTGCAAGGAGACTGGCGAAGAAAAGGTGATCCTCTTCAACCTCTCAGGTCACGGCCTCATCGACATGCCATCATATGAAGCCTTCATCAAGGGTGACCTCCAGAACTACACCGTCACCGACGAGATGATTGCCGAGAACCTCGCAGAGCTCGACAAGTAACACCATTCTTGTCCTTTTCTACCTTTCGGCCAGCTATCGGCCAGCTATCGGCCAGCTATAAAATACGCCCCGGCACCGAATGAATGGTGCCGGGGCGATTTTAATTTAACAACCTATAATGGTTTAGTCAATGCTAATCTGCCGGGAAACTTTGACTTTCTCCTCCACAATTCTAGGGAGATCGACGGTCAGGACACCGTTCTCAACCTTGGCGGCAATCTGCTCCTTATTGACATCATCTGGCAGGATCAGGGTCTGCTCGTACTTGGTGTAAGAGAACTCACGACGCAGGTAGCGTACGTTCTTGTCCTCATCCTTCTTCTCACTCTTGCTTTCCATCTTGATGATCAGGTTACCCTCATCATTGATATGTACATTGAAGTCCTCCTTTTTCATGCCCGGTGCTGCAAGTTCTACGGTATAGGCCTTGTCGCTTTCTTTCACATTGATAGCAGGTGCTGTAGCATTAGCTCTCGGCATAAAGTCTGCATCAAACAAATCATTGAATACACTGGGAATCCAACTATTACTTCTCATTACTGGCATCATAATCTTTACCTCCTAATTATTGTTTATTAAATTGTTAATACTAAATTCTTTTGAATCACCACTCTTTGTAAGCGGCTTTCAATCAATAATAGGCAATAAAGATGCCAAAGAGAAACCATGTGTCAAATTGACAGAATATCACGACAGATTGTCAGCGCAGTCTCAACGGAAGGGATATCAGAAACCACCATCGAACGCTTACCGTTAGTCTCACGGAGATTGCAACGACGTACGTTTTGAGTCATATAGTGCAGCACCTTGCCAAAGGCATCGCTCTGATAATAGGGGCTATTAGGATTGCTGACGAAGTAGAGGTACATCTTCTGTTGTTTGAGAAGGATCTTCTCGATGCCGAGTTGCTTGCCATAGACACGAAGGGGCACGACACGGATAAGTTCCTCTGCCACGTCGGGAATGGCACCGAAACGGTCTTTCAAACGACTGCGATAAGCTTCCAAGGCGGCATTCAGGTCATTGCGATTGGCCAGATTATCAAGTTCACGATAGAGCAGCATACGTTCGGAGTCGCTGGGAACATACTGGTCTGGGAAGTACATCTCGATATCAGACTCCAGGGCGCAGTCATCGACGAAAGGTCCTTGGATGACCGGATTTGTGCCAGATGCTGCAGAAGCATGATCATGCGACTGGCTTCTTTGAGGCTCCACTTGACTGAACTCCGGCTCTTCATTCTTCAGTTCGGCCATCGCCTGCTGGAGAATCTTCTGATAGGTCTCGTAACCGAGATCGGAAATAAAGCCTGACTGTTCAGAGCCCAACAGATTACCAGCACCTCGGATATCAAGATCTTGCATGGCAATGTTGATGCCTGAGCCAAGGTCTGAGAAATTCTCAAGCGCTTCGAGACGACGGCGTGACTCAGGATTGAGGGCTGCAAGTGGCGGAGCCAGCAGATAGCAGAAAGCCTTGCGGTTGCCGCGCCCTACACGGCCACGCATCTGGTGAAGGTCGGAGAGTCCGAAGTTGTGTGCCCCATTGATGATAATGGTATTGGCATTGGGGATGTCGATACCGTTCTCCACAATCGTAGTAGAAAGCAATACGTCGTAATCGTAATTAGAGAAATCGAGCACAATCTTCTCAAGTTCTTCAGGTTTCATCTGTCCGTGGCCGATGGCAATACGGGCATCGGGGATATACTTGTGGATCATCTCCGCGATATGCGTCAGATCACTGATACGATTGTTGACAAAATAGACCTGACCATTGCGCGACATCTCAAAGTTGATGGCGTCGGTGATGATCTCTGCGCCGAAAGTATGTATCTCTGTCTGAATCGGATAGCGATTAGGCGGTGGGGTTTGGATGACACTGAGGTCGCGAGCCCCGACGAGTGAGAACTGGAGGGTACGAGGGATCGGGGTAGCAGACATCGTAAGCGTATCAACGTTCGACTTCATCTGGCGGAGCTTTTCCTTGGTGGAGACACCGAATTTCTGCTCCTCGTCGATGATCAACAGGCCGAGGTCCTTGAACTTCACCGACTTACCGATGAGCTTTTGCGTACCTATTATAATATCTATCTTACCATCGGCAAGGTCTTTCAGTAAGGCGGTAGTCTGCTTGGCTGTGCGAGCACGAGTGAGGTAATCGACCCGCACAGGCATATCCTTCAAGCGGCCCGCAAACGTACGGAAATGCTGATAAGCCAAAACGGTGGTAGGCACGAGAACAGCAACCTGCTTACCGTCGGTAGCTGCCTTGAAAGCGGCACGAACAGCCACCTCGGTCTTACCGAAGCCCACATCACCACAGACAAGACGATCCATCGGCTTTGCTTGTTCCATATCAGCCTTCACATCCTGGGTTGCCTTCAACTGATCTGGGGTATCTTCGTAGAGGAAGCTGGCTTCCAGTTCATGTTGCAGATAGGTGTCGTGGCTGAAGGCAAAGCCCTTCTCACGACGACGTTTCGCGTAAAGTTTGATCAGGTCGCGGGCAATATCCTTGATATGTTTCTTGGTACGCTCCTTCAAGCGTTCCCACTGTCCTGTACCAAGTGTGGAGAGACGCGGTGCCTCGCCATTGTCCTGCGACTTGTATTTCGATACCTTATATAAGGAATGGATTGAGACATAGATGCTATCACCATGCTGATAGAGAATCTTGATCATCTCCTGATAGCCCTCGCCCTGTGGCATTCTCACCAAGCCTCCGAACTTACCGACGCCATGATCGACATGCACCACGTAGTCGCCAATCTCAAATTGTTGGATTTCCTTCAGCGTGAGAGCCATCTTACCACTACGGGCCTTGTCGCTCTTTAGGTTATACTTATGGAAACGGTCGAATATCTGATGATCGGTGAAGACGCAGATACGAAGATCATCGTCAGCAAAGCCTTCATGAAGGGTCTTTTCGACAGGGGTGAAGATGTTCCCTTTGGAGTCAGTCCCTGCTGAGAGGATTTCCTTCAGGCGCTCATTCTGTTTCTGACTGTCAGCAAGGATATAGATTTGATAACCTTGCAACTGATAGTCTTCGAATGTCTTGGCAAGCAAGTCGAAGTTCTTATGGAACAGGGGCTGCGTGGTAATATGGAAACTAAGCGTCGTGTATTGAGTGCTACCTGAGGAGGGACGATGACCGAACTCTATCCTACGGAGCGTCTCGGCATCATTCATAAACTGGGCACCGGAAATCAACTGCGACTCTTTGCGGAGTTGGCGCTCTATCTCCCGTCGCTCCACTTCAGTGGCATCTGCCATCTGCTCTGCCTTCGCCTGAGCCGAAAAGCCTTCTTGATAGGCACGGTCAACGGCATCACGGACATAGAGATAATCCTTTGTAACCAGCATCACATCCTTCGGCACAAATGACAGGAAAGGCACTTTGTCCTCTGTCATCACAGACAGTTCCGGAACAATCTCAATACGGTTGCGATGGTCCTTCGACAACTGGTCTTCCACCTCGAAAGTACGGATAGAGTCAATATCGTCGCCGAAGAAATCAATACGGTAGGGATACTCACAACTAAAGGAGTAAACGTCGAGAATAGAACCGCGAAGAGCAAACTGCCCTGGCTCATAGACATAATCCACCTCACGGAAACCAAAGTCACGAAGTGTTTTCGCGACATCAGTAACATCGATGGTCTGGTCTTTCTCCAAGACGAGGGTACGCGAGTCGAGACTTTTCTTCGACACCACAAGTTCTGCCAGCGCCTCCGGATAGGTCACGACATAGAGCAGCTCATCCTGCTGTGCCAACTTAGCCATGACCTCCGTGCGAAGGATCTCACTGGCTGCATCACGCTGTGCATACTTGATGGCCCTACGGTAACTGGAAGGAAAAAACAGCACTTCGCGACTGTCCAACAATTGGGTCAAATCATGATAGAAATAACCAGCCTCCTCTGCATCCTGCAAGACAAACAGCAGACGGGATTTGCACTTTGAAACCATACTCGCAAAGAGCATCGGGGCCGATGAGCCCAATAGACCTTCGAGAAAAATCGCACGAACCGACGATTTCTCTATTTCTTTTGCCAATGCCGACACCTGCGGCAACTTGGCATATAAACGTTCTAAATCTTGTATATTCATCTCGTCATTGACGAAAGTTGTCTGGTTTTGTCCAGAAACTGCATGCAAAGGTAGTGAATAAAATTAAAAATTAAGAATTAAGAATTAAGAATTGAGAGAAAACGGCCATTTTGTTTGCTCTTATCAATAATTATCCGTACTTTTGCACCATAAAAGCATAATAAGATGTGCACAAGCGACAGTATTGTCATCATACCGACCTATAACGAGAAGGAAAACATCGAAAAGATTATCCGTGCGGTGTTTGCCTTGGAGAAGTGTTTCCACATCCTTGTCATCGACGACGGCTCACCCGACGGAACAGCTGCCATCGTGAGAAGTATGATTGCCACAGAGTTCTCTGAGCAGCTCTTCCTGTTAGAACGCAGCGGGAAGCAAGGATTGGGCACCGCCTATATCGCAGGTTTCAGATGGGCTTTGGAACACGACTACGAATACGTCTTCGAGATGGATGCTGACTTCAGCCACGATCCAAATGACCTTCCACGGCTCTATGCCGCCTGTCACGACGAGGCCTACGATGTGGCTATCGGCTCCCGTTATGTCACAGGTGTGAATGTTGTGAACTGGCCCATTGGGCGGGTACTGATGAGCTATTTCGCTTCAAAGTACGTGCGCATCGTCACCGGTTTTCTGGTTCACGACACCACTGCCGGTTTCGTTTGCTACAAACGACGTGTACTCAAGACCATTGAACTCGACAAGATACGTTTCAAGGGTTACGGATTCCAGATTGAGATGAAATACACAGCCTATAAGATTGGGTTTAAGATCAAGGAAGTGTCAGTGATCTTCGTGAACCGTCGTGAAGGCACGAGCAAAATGTCTGGCGGGATCTTCGGCGAAGCATTCTTCGGTGTCATGCGATTGCGCTGGGACGGTTGGACAAGAAAATATCCGAAGATTGAGTCTTAGTTTATGATTTAGCGTTTATTGTTCATAGATGATCACCTTATTATATAAAATCTATCAACTCCTCATTGGACTTCCCGTCCTGATTCTGATTACGATTATTACAGCTTTAGAAGTAGGTATTGGAACGACCATTGGTAATGGCCATTTCTGGGGCTATTATCCAGGACGATGGTGGGCAAAGATTATCTTGAAATCGCTGCTGATTCCGGTAAAGGTCGATGGACGCGAGCATCTGGAGAAAGACCAAAGTTACGTTTTTGTGGCCAACCATCAAGGTGCCTTCGACATTTTCCTGATCTATGGCTATCTGGGCCGCAACTTCAAATGGATGATGAAGCATCAGCTTGGCAAGATACCCTTCATCGGCTATGCATGTCGCAAGTCACACCAGATATTCGTTGACAAACGAGGACCTAAAAAAATACAGAAGACCTACGAGAATGCGCGCGAAATCCTACAGGAGGGCTATAGCGTCACAGTCTTTCCAGAAGGGGCGCGAACATTTACCGGCCACATGGGCAAATTCAAGAAAGGGGCCTTTGCTTTGGCTGACGAATTGCAACTACCCGTTGTGCCCTTGACTATCAATGGCTCATTTGACATCCTACCCCGCATGAAAGGCCTCGTCAACTTTATCAACTGGCATCCACTCCAGCTGACCATCCATCAGCCCATCTACCCTGTCGGCAAAGGACCGGAGAATGTGGAAGCCACCATGCGACAGGCATACGACTCCGTCATGTCTTCACTCGAAAAAGAATATCAAGGTTATATAGAAAATCCAGACCAATGATTGCTCGTGATATCATACTCTTCCTCCTATTAAACATACTGCCATTCATCTATCTCGACTGGCGTCATCTTCACAAAAAATCAACATGGGGAAAACGCCTGCTCTGCTGGCTACCCTGCGTGGCAATGACGGCCTACACCGTCTATCTGGCCATACAACCGAACTTCATCCCGGATAATGACCGTATCTTCATCCTTTATGGATATCTCTTCTTAATCGGGTTTATCATCGCTCCAATATGGATATATTGTCTTTGCTCTATCGGTGGCAGAGGCTGTTCATCTCTTGTCAGACGTTTCAAGGGGAAAAACAGAGCACCACGAAACTACGGCAACATTCTTGGATTATTGCTAATACCCGTCATCTGGTTCATCCTGATATGGGGTTCCTTCGTTGGTTTCAACAAGTTGGAGGTCAATCATACGACCTACGAATCAGAAGACATACCAGCCGCATTCGACGGCTATCGCATCGTGCTTTTCTCTGATGCCCACGTAGGTAGTTACATGAAGCACAACGAATGGGTGCTGCAGCGGGCCATCGACAGCATTAACGCCCAGCAACCAGATATGATTATCTTC
>Ga0247610_10004930_pt1 | contig 14151 bp, 13 predicted proteins | sample 174DNAGHGhighgp2_FD_193483 | JGI IMG/M metagenome (GOLD analysis project Ga0247610, IMG submission 193483) | Sheep rumen microbial communities from Palmerston North, Manawatu-Wanganui, New Zealand - 1742 DNA GHGhigh gp2 | ecosystem: Host-associated > Mammals > Digestive system > Stomach > Rumen... | reverse complement strand
TTCAAGCAACAGTGAATATTCGGCGGTCATTTCAAAACTCAGCGAATGTTTGTCCGGTGCTGAACAGGCACAAAAGGAATACGGAGAGTTCAACAAAAAATTCACAATCAATTTTTCCACACAAAACAGTCTCTCTCTGAATCTTGAGGTGTCATTGTCCAATGAAGGATGCTGTGTGCTCAAGATACTTCCTGACGAGGGACGTTCGGTTCTCGCATATACCATTGTTTCTTTTAACAAGACAAAATGCGATGAACTGTACAATTTGCTGGGATAAAAAATGTCGGGTTTCGCCCGACATTTTTCAATTATTATAGCAATACAATTCCCGCTTCGGAAAACACTTTTTTCGTTTCCTCGTCCCAGATTGAAGACTGAACTTCACCTATGTGCGCCTTTCTCAGAAGCAGCATGCACAGTCTTGACTGGCCGATTCCTCCGCCTATTGTGAGAGGCAGCTCATTATTCAGGAGAGCTTTATGGAATGGATATTTCCTTCTGTCGTTTGCACCGGCTTCATTCAGCTGGTAGTCAAGCGATTCGGCATCAACCCTGATTCCCATTGAAGAAACCTCAAAAGCCATGTCCAGGATATCGTTGTAAAACAGAATATCTCCGTTGAGTTTCCAGTCGTCATAGTCCGGAGCTCTGCCGTCATGTTTCTGACCTGACTTCAGTTTTCCGCCTATCTGCATGATGAATGTTACGGGATGATCTTTCAAAAAGGCATCTTCTCTCTGTTTCGGAGTAAAACCGGGATACATGTCTTCAAGTTCCTGGGAAGTTACAAAAGTCACCTCAGTGCTTTTAATTGCAGGCGTCAGACCCGGATACTGTTTCAGCAATTCATTCTGTGTATCATAAATTGCCTTGACGATGGATGACACTGTTGACTTGAGATAATCAGTTGTTCTCTGTTCTCTTGTTATTACTTTTTCCCAGTCCCACTGGTCTACGTATACAGAATGGAGATTGTCGAGATCTTCGTCTCTTCTTATGGCATTCATGTCTGTATAAATTCCTTCTCCGGATTTGAATCCGTATCTGTCAAGAGCCATTCTTTTCCATTTTGCAAGCGAATGAACAACCACTGCGTCGCTTCCCGAATACTTGATGTCAAAACTTACAGGACGCTCAACGCCGTTCAAATCGTCATTCAATCCCGTATTGGGATCGACAATTAGAGGAGCTGATACACGTTTAAGATTCAATGCGTCAGACAACTTCTTTTCAAATACCGTGTGAATCACACCGATTGCTGTTTGTGTGTCATAAAGACCGAGTGCGGATTTGTACCCTTTTGGCATAAATGATTGTTTCATAAACATAACGTCCTTTCAAAAAAATAATATGTGCGGATTGTAACTCTTTTATTTGGATTAGTCAATCTTTTTTATTCACTTTCCGCGGAAAAATCAACATATTTGTTACAATTTTACACCATGTTTCCCATCCCCGCCAGAACTGTTGAACAATATCACAAAAAATGTTATTTCGCAGCCGAATAAGTGTTCTCCATTTCACATTTCATACCTGCAAAAACTGCATTGAAAATTGCTCATACACGAAAAATGTTTTTTCTTGGGATAAATGGTCAAAATTCAGGGATAAATGGTACAAACGGGAGATTGACAAGCATATTCCAATAACGTATATTATTGTTAAACATCATATTTGGAGGCTCACATGAAGAATAGGTTAATCAGGATTATCGCACCTATACTGGTAATATTAATAATAAGCGCATTGGCTTTGACCTCTTGCGGGGGCAAAACCAGCACCGGTGTTTCTGTTACAGATAAAGAAACACAAGCTGCACCTGCTGCAAGCGAAGCAGAACAGTCCGGAAAAGAAACTGTCACAGACAAAGTTACAGCCGATAAAACCAACGTTGATAACTTTGAAGAAGAGGAATCCCTGAATGTTGCAGGCATGCAGAAAATCAATGAAACAGAAGAAACCAATGAGCACACGGATGTAGAAACATCAGCTGAAACAACAGAAGAAATTACAACGACTGAAGAAATTACAACTGCTGAAGAAACTACCACTGCTGAAGAAACTACTACAATTGAATACTGTACCATCAGACTCAATCTGATTTTCCCTGCACTCGACAATATTCCTCGTGAGATCGTGGTGATTGAACGTAAGGTCCCCAGAGGAAGTGATTACGAAATCGAAATGCCGGAAAAGAAAGGTTATATCGCACCTTTTTCCTCATTTAAGGGAACCGATGCCGAAGACACTGATATTAATATTGGTTACTACACTTTCGATTATGTTGTTATATCACGTTATGTCTTAAAAGATGGCACCAAGGTCATGGACGACTGGGTCGATTGTTACCATTACAAAGATACATATACCATATACGCGGCTACACCATGGCCCGGTTATAAAGTGGACAAAACTTCAGTATCCGGTGTAATTGATGACAACACAAAACCAATCACAGTCGTGACATTCACCTATACTAAAGAATAAGTTAATATGGCTCGCCAACCAAATCCCGCAGCTTTTACACTGCGGGATTTGGTTTTCCGGACAAAAGAGTTTTTTCTTGTTTTCTCTGCTCATTCAGCATACAATTCGCTGTATTGTCTATTGCGCGCCCGTATGATATAATATTAGTCTATGCAGTTATTCTATTTTTTGCGGATTGGAGGTGGCTTATTTGAAATATTTTGCACCATTGCTGATAGTAATTCTGTTCTCGGCTTTTGCATACATTCTCATGAGATTATCCGTCAGATTAAGCAACCGCCTGTCCTCAAAAAGAATAATATCTCACGGCATCAGAACAAAAGACGAAGCCATGGCCCTGATGCTGGCACAGATTGAAACAACGAAGTTTGTTGAAGATTTCAACTCACCTGTGTATATAGACGGAGTAAAAAAGAATGCTCATGCAGATGTCATTCTCGTCAGAAAAAACGGTATTTATGTCGTAAACATATGCCCGTACAGAGGAAAGATCGACAATGAAGACGACTGTGTCTGGAAGCGCACTGCAAAAACACGTTCCGGACCGGTTGAAAAAACGTTTCCAAGTCCTGTAATTGAGACAAAACATGCCGTGGCAGTTGTGAGACACCATCTTGAAAAATCCGGCATTGATGCCGAAATGATACACGGGATTGTCATCATATCCAGACTTGATGCTGATACGATGTACGAAGATGACGGTGTCTACCGCACTCAGGAAGCCATAAAATACATAAGAACGAACAGGTCAAAATACATTCTCGAAAGAAAAGAATGCAGAGAAATCAGGGACTTTTTGAGAGAAAAATCAGTTGAATTACCGGAAGAGGAGGCATCAAATTGAAAAGAGAGGATGAAAAATTTGCCTCTTCCACTCTGATGGAAGGTTTTATTTCCGTAAAAGCAGTCATTGAAGGTCAGGAAACATGCAATAACGACAGAAAAATTCTTTCTGTATTTTTTGACAAAGAGAGGAAGAGTTCCAGATACAAGGAACTATCCTACCTGAACCGCAAAAGCAAAGAGCTGGGATTTCAGATTGTTGAAACAGACAGCGCCTATCTGGAATCAAAAACCCTTTCCACCTCACACGGCGGTATTATTGCCGAATGCACAGACAGAAACATACCTGTGCTGAGTGAAGAAGATATCAGAGAAAACGGTTTTTATGTTTATCTCGAAGGCATAGAAGACCCTTACAATTTCGGCTTCTGCATCAGAAGCATATATGCTGCAGGCGCCGACGGAATTGTACTGAGTCCTAGAAACTGGATGTCGGCTTCAGGAGTTGTATGCCGTTCTTCAGCCGGTGCTTCGGAACTGGCAAATGTATATATTTCCGAACCTGAACAGGCGATAAGGCTTTTTAAGAGCAAAAACTACAAGTGCTTTGCCACAGACAAGACGAAAGAAGCGGTTTCGGCATATGACACAGACCTGAAAAAACCAGTCTTTCTTGCCATCGGAGGCGAGAGGAGAGGCCTGTCACAAATTGTATTGTCCAACTGCGACAAAACAATCATGATAGATTACGGAAGAAATTTCAGGGCCGCTCTGTCAGCCGCTTCTGCTGCTACGATACTGGCTTTTGAAATAAGAAGACAAAACAGGTGACATATGACTAAAAAAATGGCAGTCAATGATAATTTGACTTTAAGATCAAAAAACGGTTCACTGGACTTCGGGACAGACGCATATCTATTGAGCTGCTTCATTCGCAGAAATACCAAGGCGACTGCTGCAGAATTCGGAGCAGGCAACGGAATCATTTCAATGCTGGTTGCGTCAAGGAAAACTCTTGGTCACATAACTTGTTGCGAGATTCAGAAAGAACTTTGCGACATAGCCCGGACCAACATTAAGGAAAATGAACTGGAAGACATGATTGACATCAAAAACTGCGATGTGTCAGATTGTTCTTTCGGTGACAATTATGACGTAGTTTTTTCCAACCCTCCCTATCTCAGAACAGGCACGGGGAAAGAGAACGAAAACGAATCGGACAGAATCTGCTGCCGTGAGGTATATGGTTCGATTGATTCTTTTTCAAGAGCCGCTTCTTCCTCACTCAAATACGGCGGTCTGTTCTACACAGTATACAGACCCGACAGGATTGCCGAACTGATCCATTCGCAAAGAAAATACGGTCTGGAGCCAAAGAGGATCACCCTGGTCTATCCGTCAGTTGAACATGTTCCCTGCCTTGTTTTGTGCGAATCGAAAAAGGGCGGAGGCGAAGGTGTTTTTACAACAAGACCCTTAGTAATCTACAACAAACCGAATACATCTTCCCAGAAAGACTACACGGAAGATATGAAATACATTTACGAACACGGAGAATTCAATGAATACTTCCTCAGACCCTAACGAAAAAAATGCAATAATAGGCGGAACTCTGTATCTGGTTGCCACGCCGATAGGCAATATGTCTGACATTTCTTCAAGAGCGCTGAAAGTACTTGAAAACGTAGACTTTATTGCCGCCGAAGACACGAGAAACACCGGTCTTCTTCTCTCAAGGCTGGGCATCAAAAAACAGCTTGTCAGCTATTATGAGCAAAACAAGAAAGAAAGCGGTCCCAAAATCATAGAAAAACTCAAATCCGGTTTTTCATGTGCACTGGTTACCGATGCGGGAATGCCCGGAATCAGCGACCCCGGTTCAGATCTTGTCAGGCTGTGCGAAACACACAGTGTTCCGGTTACATGTGTACCCGGAGCATGTGCAGCAGTAACTGCATTATCAATATCCGGACTGGACACAAGCAGATTTGTTTTTGAAGGCTTTCTGCCGACCAGGTCAAAAGACAGAAAAGAAACACTTGAAGAAGACTCAAAAGAAAGAGGTTCGATAATCATATACGAAGCACCTCACAGGCTGAAAAAAACCCTGAATGATCTTTTTGAAGCATTCGGCAACAGAAAAATTGCAATATGCAGAGAGCTTACCAAACTGAATGAAGAAGTAATCAGGACTTCTCTTTCTGAAGCAACTGAGATATACAGCACTCTGGAACCTAAAGGCGAATACGTTCTTGTTATTGAAGGTTGCGGCAAGTCGTCGCAGAACGACTGGTCAGACATGACAATTGAAGAACACGTAAACTTCTACATGAAGCTGGGCGACGACAAAATGAGTGCAATGAAAAAAGTTGCAAAAGACAGAGGAATAGGAAAAAGCGAAATCTACTCTGCCATGATCAAAAACAATTGAAATCGCACGCACGCGATAATATAATAGACAAGAAAGAAATTATTTGGAGAAAAACATGGAAAACAAAACATTCTACATCACAACAGCAATTCCCTATGCTTCGAGAAAACCTCACATAGGAAATACATATGAGGCAATTCTGACTGATGCCATTGCAAGATACAAAAAGGCACTCGGATATGATGTATTCTTCATGACGGGAACAGACGAACATGGCCAGAAGATAGAAGACTGTGCAAAAGAAGCCGGAGTATCACCAAAGGAATATGCAAACGGCGTTTCCGAAGAGATTAAGAGACTTTGGGACCTTCTCGGAGTTGAATACGATCACTTCATAAAAACAACAGACGACTACCATGAAGCAGCCGTGAAAGGTATATTCCAGAAGCTCTATGACCAGGGAGATATATACAAGAGTTCTTATGAGGGATGGTACTGCGTACCTGACGAATCATTCTACACGGATACTCAGGCAAAGGACGGAGTGTGCCCCGACTGCGGACGCCCGCTGAAAAGGGCCCATGAAGATGCTTACTTCTTCAACATGAAAAAATACAGCGAAAGGCTTATCCAGTATATTGAGGAACATCCCGATTTTATCGTTCCTGCGTCAAGAAAGAATGAGATGATCAACAATTTCCTGAAACCCGGTCTTCAGGATCTGTGCGTAACAAGATCTTCTTTCAAGTGGGGAGTTCAGGTTCCTTTTGATCCGGAACATGTCATCTATGTATGGATAGATGCACTGTCAAACTACATCACCGGTCTTGGCTACACAGTAGACAAACAGGGCGATCTGTTCCAGAAATACTGGCCAGCCGATGTTCACATAATCGGAAAAGACATTCTCAGATTCCACACAATTTACTGGCCTATCATTCTGATGGCTCTCGGGCTCCCGCTGCCGAAACAGGTATTCGGTCATCCGTGGCTCACAACCGCTACGGGTAAAATGAGCAAATCCAAAGGCAACACAATATATGCAGACGATCTTGTCAGCCACTTCGGACGTGACGGCGTCAGATATTATGTTCTTTCAGAAATGCCTTATGCAAATGACGGAACGATTTCGTATGAAAACGTCATTTCAAGATTCAATACTGACCTTGCAAACACACTTGGAAATCTCCTTGCAAGAACTTTGTCGATGACAAAGAAATATTTTGACAGTGTTATTCCCGAACAGGGCGAAATAACTGAACTTGATTCAAGTCTGATCTCTGAAGCCAAGGCGTCATTTGAAAAATACTGCAAGGAAATGGACGAATTCAAACTTGCTGATGCGCTTGACTCCGCAATGGACATAGCCAGAAGAGCCAACAAATATATAGATGAAACAACACCATGGGCTCTTGCAAAAGACGAATCACAGAAAGCAAGACTCGGTTCGGTTCTGTATAACCTTCTTGAGTCTTTGAGAATACTCGGTGTAATACTGAGACCTGCTATGCCCGATTCATGCGACAAACTTCTCGCTTCACTCGGCGTCGAAGACAAGACCATAGCTTCAGCAGCAGAATTCGGAAAACTTCAATCCGGAAACAAAGTCGGAGAATCTTTTGTACTCTTCGCAAGACTTGACGAAGCAAAGATGCTCGAAGAAATAGAAAAAGAAAACGGAAACGTATGAGTTCCCTTCTATTTGATACCCACTCCCATTACACAGACAGCAAATTCGATGATCCCGAAACTCTTCTTAAGCAGCTGTTTGAAACGGACATATGCGGCGCAATGTGCTGCGGGTGGGATGTGAAATCATCCAGAGACTGCATTGAACTGGCATCCTCGTTTCCTGATCTGTACTGTTCAGCAGGAATTCATCCGGAAAACTGCGTCGACATTGAAGACATGAATTCGGCACTGGACGAAATAAAGGCTCTCTGTAAAAAAGACAAAGTCAAAGCACTCGGGGAGATTGGTCTGGATTATTACTGGGAAATACCGAAGAAAAAACAGATGGAATACTTCGATGCTCAGCTTGGTCTGGCCGAGGAACTCGACCTTCCGGTCATAATTCACGACAGAGAAGCTCACGGCGATGTATTTGACATGATTCGTTCTCACAAAAAAGTCAGGGGCGTCATGCACGGATACAGCGGCAGTGCTGAATCTGCCAGACAATACGCAAACATGGGTTTTTACATTTCTTTTCCCGGAACAATTACATTCAAGAATGCTGCAAAACTTCCGGAAGTAGCAATGGTTGTTCCGGCTGACAGGATTGTAGTCGAAACTGACTGCCCGTATCTGACACCTGTTCCATTCCGCGGACAACTCAACCACAGCGGATACATCAAATATACGGCTGCGAAAGTTGCGGAATTGCTGAATATGGATTATAATGATTTTTGCAGAATCGAAGTCGACAACTCTAAAAAACTATTCAATATTGATTGAGGAGCATGTATGGACAACAACGTAATATTCAGGGGCATCATGCCCGCGCTGGTTTCTCCTGTAAATGAAGACGGATCTCTCAAAAAGGAAGCTACTGTAAAACTTGTAAAGTGGCTCATGTCCAATGGTATTCACGGTTTGTATATTTGCGGATCAACCGGAGAAGGCCTGGTTCTCAGGAAAGAGACAAGAATGGAATTGCTTGAAACAGTACTGGATACCGTAGAAGGCAAAATCCCTGTCATCTCGCACATTGGTGCTATCGATCTCGCCACCACTCTTGAACTGACAAGACATGCTTCCAGAGCAGGTGCTGCTGCAGTATCGTCAATCCCGCCGATATATTTCAAGTATGAGGACGACGACATCGTCAACTACTACAAAGCCATCTGCGACAACTCAACCGTTCCAATGCTGATGTACGGAATAGGAAACGCAGGAACAAAGCTCTCTTTTTCAGTAGTTGAAAGAGTTTTGAACTGTTCCCCGCTTGCCGTCGGACTCAAGTGGACTTATCCGGATTATTTCACGATGGGCAGAATCAAATGCATAAACAACGGCAATGTTAATGTGATCAATGGTCCTGACGAGATGCTTATCTGCGGCCTTGCCATGGGAGCAGACGCAGGAATAGGTACAACATATAACCTTATGCCTAAGCTCTTTGTCAATCTATACAACAACTTCCGCGCAGGAAAGATTGATGAAGCAAGATTCATTCAGCACAAAATCAATGTTGTCATTAATGCATTGATTAATCATAACGTAATTCCCGCAACAAAAGCCGTTCTCAACAGGATGGGATTTGATGTCGGCAATTGCGTAAAACCATTGAAAGCTCTCAGTGAGCAGGAAACCGACATAATGCTGAAAGAAATGAACAATGTCATTGATTTCAACAATCAGATAATAAACTAACGGGAGGCGGAAATGAAAATAGGAATACTTGGATACGGACCGGTTGGAGAAGCGATATATGAGCGCTGCTCTGTTTTGCCGAATATTGAAGTTGCAGGCGTTTACTGCATGGAGCCCGAGAAGGTTCCTGACGGAAAAGGTCTTGATTCAGCTGATGCTCTCCTGAGTGATTTCACTATTGATACTATAGTAGAAATCATCGGCGGAAACGGACTCGCTTACGACCTGATAGTTCAGGCAATGAACAATGGTAAAAATGTCGTGACAAACAACACTGAACTGACATGCACATATCTGCAGGAGCTCAGCGAAATTGCTTCAGACAACAATGTTTCATTCAGATACACAGCTGCCATAGGTGGAGTTCAGTGGATTTCAAATCTCGATGCAGCAACCCGCATTGACAAAATCAAAAAAGTATGCGGTGTAATGGATGCAACTTCCAACTACATCCTGAGCAGCATGCAGTCGTCAAAATCTTCTTATGAAGATGCATATGCGGAAGCAAACAGTCTTGGATACATAAACGAAATAAGAGACGATGATGTCACAGGTGTGACCTCCAAAAGAAGACTCATTGTTGCCAGCGGTATCGCATATGGCGCAAAACTCTCTGAAGATGATGTTGATGCTTATGGAATCACAACAATCACCCAGGACGATTTTGCAGTTTTCTCCAGGCTTGGACTGACATGTAAATTGTACTCTTCCGCTTCAGTTGTTTCAGACACACAGATGACTGCTTTTGTTGAGCCTACGCTGTTCGGACCCAAATCCCTTGAATCATGCGTAAACTCAAACTACAACATATTCTCTTTTGAAGGAAATGTTTGCGGAAAATACAGCTTCTTCGGCCAGGGAAACGGCAAGAACGCAATTGCAACTGCAATAATAAATGACATAATAGATGCCGGAAACGGGCTCAAGTCCAATGAAATCGTTTTGACAGACTCAAGAAAAGTCACCAACGCAAGAGTTGTTCATCAGTATTATGTCAGAACATCGATCATCTGCGACTGGATAACAGATCACAGACAGATTCCTCTCGGACACGGCATTCTGACTTCGCCTATAAGCGTTTCTGAGATGCACAAATCCGCAAAGATACTGAGTGAACAGGACGACAAACTCTTCTTTGCAGCCATATATTGATAATTCTTCAGCCTCTCGCGCAGAGAGGCTGATTTGTTGTTGACCCTGCACAAAAAATCGTGTAGAATAAAAATGTCACATTGTGAACAATTAACAAACAAGGAAAAAGCTATGGAAATCATCAGAGAATCAGATTACAAAAAAACTCTTGAAGAGGTTATTCAACCCAAACTCAAATCCATAAGAAAAGACGGCTGGCTGGATAGTTTTGACGGAACAAAGCTGTTTTATCACGAATACCCTAATGACGATGCCGTCAGGACAGTGGTTATGCTGCACGGATTCACAGAATCATCAGAAAAATATGAAGAAATGATCTGGTATTTTTTGAACAGCGGATCAAGAGTTTACATTTACGACCAGAGAGGTCACGGAAAGAGCGGACGAGTCGTTGAAGACAAGACCATTACGCATGTTGAAAAGTTTTCTGATTATGTTCAGGACTTTGAATGCTTCATGGACAAAGTGGTTGATAAGAGCCTTCCGCTGTTCCTGTTCGCACATTCAATGGGCGGTGCTGTCGCAGGTTTTTATCTTGAAAAACACCCTGATGTATTTAAAAAAGCCATTCTCAATTCACCGATGATTGCCCCGTCTACAGGCGGCTTCCCTGCATGGGTCGGACGCTTCATATGCAGGTTTATGATATTGTTCGGAGGTGCCAAAAAACGCATTTTCCTTTCCAGTGAATATCCGGGAATCGAAAAATTCGAGGATTCATGTGATACGTCTGAAGTCCGATTCCTTCATTATGCGGTTTTCAAGCATGACAACGAAGACTATCGGAACTATTCTCCCTCCTACAGATGGACACTTGAATCATTGAAGGTTTGCTCCAAACTTCTGAAGTCAGGAGAACCCGAAAAGATTAAGACTGAAATCCGCCTGATGCAGGCAGGAAAAGACACTGTCGTTTCTCTTCCGGCACAGGATAAGATTGCTGAGAGAATTCCTAACTGCCGCGTTTCAAAATATCCTGATGCAAAGCATGAGATCTATTACTCAACTGATGATGTGATGGACAAATACATTCCTGAGGTCATTGGATTCTTTTCTTAACAATTGACACACAAAATCCGTATATGGAAAAAACCTCTTTTGTCTGCAATAACAAAAGAGGTTTTTTGATGGTGACCCATACGGGAATCGAACCCATGCCTTCGCCGTGAGAGGGCGACGTCTTAGCCGCTTGACTAATGGGCCAGCGTTGTGATTATATCATAACTGTTTTCCTTTTGCAATAAAAAAATAATGGAAAAAAACGGTTCATTGTGATAGAATTAATCGAAACGATTCAGAAGGAGGTTTTTCAATGCTTGTATCAACAAAAGGCAGGTATGCATTAAAGGTAATGATTGATTTGGCCGAACACTATGGTCAGGGATATATTTCACTGCAGGATATTGCCAACAGACAGGAAATATCCGAAAAATACCTTGAGAATATAATCAGATCACTGGTTTCCGATAATCTGATTGAAGGTCAGAGAGGAAAAGGCGGCGGATACAGATTGACCAAATCACCGGATGAATACAATATCGGAACAATCCTGAGGCTGACTGAAGGTTCACTCTCCCCTGTTTCATGCCTTACGGAGAATGGACAATGTGAAAAAATAGAAAACTGCAACAGTATAAAAATCTGGCAGGAAGCCGACAGAATAATCAACGAATATTTCGATAGTGTCAAATTGACTTCAATGCTCTGATAACATACTTTTTTTGCACAGACGACCATCGGTTTGTCTGTGTTTTTTTGTCTGCTTCATGCTCTTTCTCTATTGATTTTTATAATTAATTATGTTACCATATTTGCTATAAAATAGTTTGGTACCAATCTATTTTAATGTAGGCGTGAAATGGTCTGTAGCACGGATTCATTCTCGTTTGCAAACCGCAAGAACAACGGGGATTGCCTGCGAAAGTACTTAAGCAGGAAACACAATTAACAGTGTTGTTCATTCGACTATAATTATAAGGAGACGAAACACAATGAAAAAAATTGCTACTCTCGTTTTAGCTATTGTTATGTTGGTTTCAGTTCTCGCTTTTGCTGTTTCATGTGGCGGCAACACATCTGACACCACAACACAGAAACCATCTGTTGAAACAACAACAAACAAGGGCACTGATACACCTACAACAGCAGCTGACGAAACCGAGACAGTTACTACTGAAACCGAAGAGGATGTAACAACAGAACTCACAGGTAAAGAAGTACTCCCGGGTTATGAAGATGTCAACTTCGGTGGCAGAACATTCTTGATAGCTTCTTGTCATGACGAAGACGCAGACTGGGCTGATGCCGCTGACTTCTGGGTTGAAGGGATTACAAATGACGCTATCAACGATGCAGTTTATGAAAGAAACCGTGTTATGGCTCAACTCTACTCATGCTCAATTGAAGTAGATGATGGCGGCTGGGACAATGGTTTTAACGCAGCTGTTGCTTCAGGCGACGACAAATACATCGCAGCTTCATCTGAATACAACCTTTACGGCGCTTTCAAAAACGGCAACTTCTACAACCTGCTCAAACTTGATGTTGACTGGACACAGCCATGGTGGGATCAGAACTTCATCATGGACTCAAGCTGCAACGGCAAATTGTTTGGTATTATAGGCGACTATTCACTCCACGCAATGAGCGCAACTTGGATCATGTTCTACAACAAGGACGTTTATGAATCCAAATTCTCTGATACAGATATTTATCAGCTGGTAAGAGACAAGAAATGGACAATCGACGTAATGGCTGAAATGATTGACAAAGTCAAAAATGATGCTAACGGCGACTCCGTATACGAATTCTCAGAGGGAGCTGATGCTGATACAGTCGGCATGATGACAACAGCTCACAACGACAGAGGTCTGTACTTTGCTTCAGGACTCAGATATGTTACAAAGACTGAACAGACAACCAATGGTTCATTTGTTTCAGCTCTGGGCAATCAGCCGAGCGCAATCGACGTAATTGACAAACTCATTGAAGTATGCAACATGCAGGGATACATTTCAGGCGGTTATTCAAACGTTCAGAAAGCTATCCAGAACGGAACAACACTGTTCGCTGGAGAAGTTCTTGACGTTCTGAGAAGAATGGCCGGCGCTGAAAACCTCAGAGTTGGTATCCTCCCGCATCCGCTCTATGCTGAAGGCCAGGAAGAATATCACTGCTACGTAAACAACCGTGCAGCTTTCATGTGCATTCCTACTTCTTTCTCAGATATGGATGTACTTGCTGACTTCCTTACACTTCTTGCATATCATTCATCAATGCTTGTAAGACCTGCATATATCAACACATATAAGTATTCTTACGCAAGTGATGAAGATTCTGCAGAGATGGTTGATATCATCATTGACAGCCGTGTATTCGATCCGGGCTACCTTGGGAGCTTCTCAATCGAGATGGATGGTTACATCAGCACAATGATTACCAACAAGAAGAATCAGTACACAGTTGCTTCCAGAAGATATGATGCTTCAACCACAGAAAAGGTTCAGCAATACATCGAAGCAATTGAAGCTATTGACGATAACTATTAATATCATATTCTGAAGAATTGATTTCTGGTTGACTTACACAGCCATGCCAAATTGGCATGGCTGTGTTTTTTTGTGGAAATTTATGATTGCCGGGAACACCCGTGACTTCAGTCGTGGGATGAAAGGCAACAATTTTTGTTTTTTGAAATAATCTACTCTTTTCCTAATAGAATTTGTTGAACAAAATACACATATTTTGTAAAATATAACTAACAAACAAATCTATAGAGAAAGGAGGAAAATGCACAAGTGTATCATGTTGAAAAGATTAACATAAATCCTGAAAATGCGCTTTTTGAATTCTGCGATACCATAACAAATGTATCCAAGAATATGTACAACGTGGCAAACTTCTATATCAGAAACACAATGACAGGATTGTCTAAAGAAGCAGCCAAGCGAACCACTAATGAAGCAGAAGTGCTCCTAATTGTT
>Ga0247610_10004928_pt1 | contig 14151 bp, 7 predicted proteins | sample 174DNAGHGhighgp2_FD_193483 | JGI IMG/M metagenome (GOLD analysis project Ga0247610, IMG submission 193483) | Sheep rumen microbial communities from Palmerston North, Manawatu-Wanganui, New Zealand - 1742 DNA GHGhigh gp2 | ecosystem: Host-associated > Mammals > Digestive system > Stomach > Rumen ... | reverse complement strand
GTGCCGTCGAAATGGTAGATGTCCGTTCGTTTTTTCCGATCCGAAAGGTCTTTGTATTTTACCACGACAGAATCCTGCTCTTCATACACGAATAAGGTTAGTTTCTCCACATCGTAATAGTTGTCAAGAAAGCAGATAGGGCGTTCCAAAAGACCATCCCTATGGTAGAGAGACATCGTATAGAACGAACAGTCAAAGTGGCCTCGAATGACATACTGTTTGTTGTTTTGAGCTTTGACATACCAGTCGGGAAGTACACCTGTATAGGCATAGCCGACAGCATAAAAAAGGAATATCCAGCCTGCTGTGGCAAAACAGTAACCAACCCAAGAGACCATTTTGAGGCCCCAATGCCACCGGCGGATAAGTACTGCTAACCAAAAACCAAACGACACCCAAGTCAGAAGCATAGCCGCAGCAAATAGCCATCCGTCTGCTTGTCCAATTAGGAACGTCCCTTTCGGAAGCAATAAGCGCACCAGAATGAAAACCGCCCACAAAGAGGCAGAGACAAACGATAGCACTTTCGCAGTTCTGTTTTTCGGATTGGGGCTCTTCATAGTTACATATTCATCATTCTACATTCTGAATTTCCTGATTTCTTCCCGGTTCATCCACGCCAACACCGCCAAATACCCGACCAAAATCACCGTGTTGACCGCCAGGCGGGCACCCATGCTTTCGATGCCGAGCCAACGGTTGACGCCGACGCTCAAACCATAAACCGCCACCGCCAAGAAGAGGTAGAAGAGGATGCGCTTGAGGTCGTAATCCACGTGGTAGTACTTCTGTCCGAGAAGGTAGGATACCACCATCATGGAAAGGTAGCAGGCGAAGGTGGTCCAGGCCGCACCCATATAGTCGAAACGCGGGATTAATATCCAGTTGAGCACCAGCGTGATAGCTGCACCGAAGAGGGCGATGTAGGCCCCGAACTTGGTCTGGCCGGTGAGCTTGTACCAGATCGAGAGGTTGTAGAAGATGCCGAGGAAGAGGTTGGCCATCAGCAGGATGGGCACGATGGGCAGGCCCACGCGGTAGGTCGCCCCCACGAAATACTGCACGAGGTCCATGTAGAGCATGATGCCGACGAAGATGACAGAGCAGACCAACACGAAGGCGGTCATCACCTCGGCGTAGGTCTCCTTCGCGTCCTTGTCTTTCGCCTTGCGGAAGAAGAAGGGCTCGGCGGCGTATTTGAAGGCCTGGATGAAGATGGTCATCAGAATGGAAATCTTGTAACAGGCGCTGTAGATGCCCACGGAGGCCTGCGGCTCGGCGGCGAGCGACAGACGCTTGATGAGCACGCGGTCCATGGTCTCGTTGACGATGCCGGCGAGACCGAAGATCAGCAGCGGGAAGGCGTAGCGGAACATCTTCTTCCAAAGCTGCCAGTCGAAGACGAACTTCTGCTTGAGGATGCCCGGGAAGAGCATCAGCAGGGTGACGACGCTGGCCACGAGGTTGGCGATGAAGATGTATCCGACCCCGATCTCAGGGTTGTAGATGGCGTTGACGAAGGCCGAGTCGGGGTTCTTGGTGAGCAGCCACGGACAGAGCAACAGGAAAAAGAGGTTGAGGAGGACGTTGACGAGGATGTTGGTAATCTTGACGGCCGCGAAGCGCAGGGGCTTGTTCAGGAACCGCAGGTGCGCGAAGAAGATGGAGGTGAGGGCATCGACCCCGATGATGACGGCGAACCAGCGCACGTATTCGGGGTGGGTGGGGTAGCGGAGCCAGTCGGCGATGGGCTGCGCGAAGACCGAGCAGAGCACGATGAAGAGGGTGGAGGTGACGAACAGCGACCCCACCACGGTGCTATAGACGCGGTCCTTGATGCCGTCGTCCTGCGAGAACTTGAAGAAGGCGGTCTCCATGCCGTAGGTGAGGATCACGATGAAGAGGCTCGTCCAGGCGTAGAGCTCGCCCACGACACCGTAGTCGGCGGCGTTGCTGAAAAGATAGGTGTGGAGCGGCACGAGCAGGTAGTTGAGCAGCCTGCTGAGCACGGTGGTGCCGCCGTATATGGCCGTCTGTCCGGCCAGTTTCTTGACTTCGTTGTTCGCCATATAGGTTTGTAGTTTTGTTGTTTTTTGCTTGGCCCCACACTGCGCTTCGCTTGTATGGGGTTACTTGCGCTTCGCGCGTTTTGCCTCTCCGAGGCAGTGCGTCATCGCATCATCCGCACGAAAAACGGGCAAAAATATAAAAATTCAGAATGCCGCAATGGCGTTCGGAAATCCGTAATCATCATAAGATTGTTCATTATTTATGGCAGCTACAAACCGAGCATCACAATATGAACCTGTAAAGGGGAATCCTTCCGAATTCCCCTAAAAGTCTTAAGTCTCAGTTTCTCTTCAGCAAATCGAACACGGTCTTCACGGGGTTGAACGTGGCCAACGGCACCTCCACGAAGACGGTGATCCAGTTGGCCATCGCGCCGTTCCACAATCCGGGCAACTCCATGGCTTTCAGGGTCTTGCCGTTGTAGGACTTGGAGGAAATGAAGCCCGTGTTGGGGTCAACATATTGCAGCAGGTCGAACTTCTCGCCCTTGTAGTTCTTGATGGCGCACACCATATCGACGGGGTTGAAGTGGGTGGCTTTCGCCATGATGGCCAGCTTTTCGGGGTCGTTTTTGTCGATCTGCGACGACTCCACGATCTGCAGCGAGCAGTTGCCCTCGGCGTCGCGCACCCAGAAAGGACCGCCGCCGGGCTCGCCCTCGTTCTTCACCATGCCGCAGAGTCGCACCGGACGGTTCATCAGCTCGTAGAGCTCCTCGGCCGTGGGTTGCTCATCGAGGGAAATCATCAGCTTGCTCTCGGCGAAGTCCATGATCTCGCACAACATCATCGGATCCACCTCGCCGGCTTCTAATATTTTAAGATACTGGAACTGAATGCTTTGCAGCTGCGAAAGATACGCTGCCAATACCTTCTTGTAGATGACGGTGGGGGCGATGTTCTGGTCTTTGGTGACGTTGTCGATGTTCTTCACGAAGAGGATGTCGGCGTCGCGGTTGTTGACGTTGTAGATGAGCGCGCCGTGTCCGCCGGGACGGAACAATAATTTGCCGTTCTCGTCGCGGAAAGGTTGGTTGTCCTCCGTGGCCGCCAGCGTGTCGGTGGAAGCGGCCTGCATGGAGAAGGTGACGTGATATTTCACCCCGAAACGCTCCTCATAGACGGGCTGGATTTCCGCCACTTTCGCCTTGAAGAGCTCCAGATGGTGCTCGGAGACGGTGAAGTGTAGGTAGGCGTCGATGCCGGAGGTGGCGTAGAGCGCAGCTTCCACGAAATGCTCCTCGATGGCGGTGCGGATTTCGTTGTCGTAGCGGTGGAAGAGCAGCAGGCCTTTGGGCAGGTTGCCGTAGTTAAGCCCCTCTTTCTCAAGAAGATATTGGATGATGAGGCGGAAGTTGCCCTTTTGGATTTCCGCATCGAGGTCGAGTTGCTTGTCGGCCATCACCTGCTTGAGCGCCTCGTAGAACGGGTAGCGGGGCAGGGTGGCGAGGAAGGTCTTCGCCAGCTCCTGCTGTTTGTCGTCCAAGTTCTCGTCCAGCAGGGCGTAGAGGTCTTTGAACATGCGGGACGCGGCACCGGACGCGGGCACGAACTTCTCGATCTTCTTGCCTTCGATGGCGTAGGGGTATTCGGCCTCCAGTTCGGCCACTTGGTCCTCGTCGAGGCGCAGGATGCCGTCATCCACGGTCGCCGGCCGGTCGATGTCGGCGAAGGGGAAGCCCTTCTCGAAGTTGGAAAACTGCTGTTCCACCTGGGCGGGGTCGCTGCCGCGCTGCGCCATAAATTCCTTATCTTCAAATGTGAATTCCAATTGCATAATCGTGGGTTTTAGTTCGCGGCAAAGATACGATTTTTTTAATGGTTATAGGTTATAGGTTATGGGTTATTGAAGATTAAAATGTTAGGAGTTTAATTAGGTTCGTTTGGGGTGACAGATTGAAAAAAAACAAACCTACTGCAACCTTTTACATTTTTCGCGTCCTATATATGAAACTTTTATATTTTTGCCGTATGAAAAGCAGATGTAGATATAATCGCTTGATAGCATTGGTGTTAATGCTTCTACTGTGTGGGGCACTGCAAGGTGTGCGTGCACAGGAGTTCACCGTTGATTCAGATCATATTCCAATACGGGAGTTCGGAATGTGGTCTCATTGACATAGACGGCACCACGGTGAAAGTAGTCCATTTCGACTTCCCATCACAAAATCTCGGTACTTATCCTCCTGTACATTACATAAGCACTCCGAATTAAAGGTTGTCCAAAGTTGTCCCAGTTGTCTTAAAAAAAACAAGAATAGTCTTAAATCGATTATGCAGAAAAAGAAAACATACCGTTATTCCACCGGCGAAACATTCGAGGCCGATACTGAGGATCTGAAGCGCCTGCTGCGCGAGAACCAAGAGTATTTAGACAATTATTTGGAGTTATACAGCTCGTTAGAGGACGACGAGTACGTGGCGCGGGGCAACGGCTTCTGCGACCGCAAGTTCAGCGACGACTTCATCGAAGGGCAGATCGCGAAATACCGCGCGCGCACCGCAGAACTGGATGCGTGGCTGTCTGCCGCACAACGGTAACTCACTCTCGAAAGAGGATCTCTGTCTGAATTGGTCACGGCCGTCAAGGTCGCGACGGTTGTCATATCACCCTTCCAACACCAACTTATACTCCGCCGGTAGCGTGAAGTCACGCACGAAACTCTCGGGATCGACCTTCGCGGCGAAGTTGAAGAAGTCGGAGTAGAAGATTTTGTCCCGCTCGAAAATGCGGATGTTGAAGGGGATCTTGCCGGAATGCTTGTCCAGCATCTCCTTGATTTGCAAAGCCAAAGCCCCCGTGATTTCCCCCAACTGCAGTTGCAGTTGCACCCCCTTGCAGAGCTTCTCATAGACTTCGTTCAGCGGGTAGATCTGCACCGGGTTCACGTCATAGCGCACCACGTCCTCCTGGGTGTTCTTGTCCTTCCAGATGTTCTGCCGTACGGAAGCGTTCACGAAGACGCGGTTGCCGGTTTTGAGCAGCCACTCGTATTTCTGGAAGTTGGAGCCGCGCAGGAACCACGTCCAGGTGCCGCTGTTGTCCTCCAACACGATTTTGCCGTAAGGGTTGCCGGTCTTGCTGATGCCCGACATCACGCTGCTCACGATGCCCGCCACTTGGATGCCTTTGCCTCCCTGCACACTGCGGGCCAGGAAGTCGGTGTCCTCCATCTGCGACATGTCGGCGTTTGTGAAGCTGTCGATGATGACCTGGTACTCCTTGAGCGGATGCCCGGAAATGAAGAATCCGGCCACGTCTTTTTCATACTTGAGCTGGTCGTAGTAGTTCCACGGGTCGCACTGCGGGAAGACGAACGTGTCCTCCACGGCGCCGCTGTCCTCGCTGGACATCTCCGCGAAGATGTCGATCTGCGTGGCGTTCTTCTCCTTGGAAGAGGCTCGGGAGATGAGCATGTCGATGGTGTTGCGGCCCTTGTCGTTGACGATGAAGTACTGCGCCCGGTGGATGTCGGGGAAGCAGTCGAACGCGCCGGCGTAGGCCAACGACTCCAGGCAGCGCTTGTTGCAGCTGGCGAGGTTGACGCGCTCGAAGAAATCCATGATGCTCGTGTAGGGACCGTGGGCGTTGCGCTCGTTCACGATGCTGCTTGCCGCGCTGAACCCGACCCCTTTCAACGCCGCCAAACCAAAGCGGATGTCGCCGTCCTTGTTGACGGTGAACGTCTCGTCCGACTCGTTGATGTCGGGCCCTTTGACGGTGATGCCGCTCTTCTGGCAATCCTCGATGTAGGTGGTGATCTTCTTGATGTCGGTGACGCTGTTCGTCAAGTTGGCCGCCATATACTCGGCACGGTAATGGGCTTTGAGGTAGGCGGTCTGGTAGGCGACCCACGAGTAGCAGGTGGCATGCGACTTGTTGAAGGCGTAGGAGGCGAACTTCTCCCAGTCGGCCCAGATCTTCTCCAACGTCTTCTCGTCGTGGCCGTTGGCTTTGCCGCCGCTGATGAACTTGGGCTTGAGGGCGTCCAGCTTGTCTTTCAGCTTCTTGCCCATCGCCTTACGCAGCGTGTCGGACTCGCCGCGGGTGAAGTTGGCCAAAAGCCTGGACAGCAACATCACCTGCTCCTGATAGACGGTGATGCCGTAGGTGTCTTTCAGATACTTCTCCATGACGGGGATGTCGTACTCGATTTTCTCGCGCCCCTGCTTGCGGTCGATGAACTGCGGGATGTAGTCCATGGGGCCCGGACGGTAGAGGGCGTTCATAGCGATAAGATCCTCGAAGGTGGAGGGCTGCAGCTCGCGCAGATATTTCTGCATACCGCCGGATTCGAACTGGAACGTGCCGATGGTGTCGCCGTTGCAGTAGAGCTGGTAGGTCTCAGGGTCGTCGAGCGGGATGTGGTCGATATCGACATCAATCCCCTTGGATTTCTTGATGTTGGAGATGGCCTCCTTAAGGATGGTGAGCGTGGAGAGGCCGAGGAAGTCCATCTTGATGAGGCCCACATCCTCGATGACGGAGCCTTCGTACTGCGTGACGATGATGTCCTCTTTCGCCTCTTTGTCCTCCACGGTGGAGAGGGGGGCGAACTTGGTGAGGTCGTCGGCGCCGATGATGACACCGCAGGCATGGATGCCGACCTGCCGCACGGTGCCCTCCAATTGGCTGGCATAGTGGATGATGTCGTGGATGCGCGGGCTGCTGTCGTATGCGGCCTTGAACTCCGGCACATTCTCGAGGCAGGTCTTGATATTGACCTTCGGGGCCTTGTGGGTCTTCGGGTCCTCGGGGAACTTCACGGGGATCATCTTGGTGAGACGATCCGACTCGGGGATGGGCAGGTCGTGCACTCGGGCCACGTCCTTGAGGCTCGACTTGGTAGCCATCGTGCCGTAAGTGATGATGTGCGCCACTTTCTCCTTGCCGTATTTCTTGGTGATCCAGTCGAGGATTTTGTATCGTCCCTCATCGTCGAAATCGACATCTATATCGGGCAGGGAGATACGGTCGGGGTTGAGGAAACGCTCGAACAGGAGGTCGTACTTGAGGGGATCGACGTCGGTGATTTTCAGGCAGTAGGCCACCACGGAACCGGCCGCGGATCCACGTCCCGGACCCACGGAGACGCCCATGCCGCGGGCCGCCGCGATGAAGTCCTGCACGATGAGGAAGTAGCCGGGGAAGCCCATGTTGCGCATCACGCTGAGCTCGAACTCGATGCGCTCCAGTATCTCGGGATCGACGGGGTCGCCGTACCGTTGCACCGCGCCCTCCATAGTGAGCTTGTGCAGGTAGTCGGCCTCCAGCTTGATACGATAGACGCGCTCCAGACCGCCCAGTTTCTCGATACGGCCCTCGCCGCCTTCGCCGCTCTCGAACTCGGCGCGGAGGTCCTCCTCCGTGAATTTCTGCTTGTAGCTCTCCACGGTGCCGAACTCCTCGGGAATCTCGAACATCGGCATGATGGGGGCGTGCTTCAGGGCGTAAGTCTCCACCTTGTCCACAATCTCTTGTGTGTTGGCTAATGCCTCGGGCACATCGGAGAAGATGGCCTCCATCTCCTCGGGAGTCTTCAGCCATTCCTGCTTGGTGTAGTGCAGACGGTCGGTGTCATCGAATTTTTTGCCGGTACTGAGACAGATGAGCCGGTCGTGGGCCTCGCCATCGTCCTCGTTCACGAAGTGCACGTCGTTGGTGGCGATGACCTTGATGCCAGTCTCGGCGGCCAAGCGCAGGATGCCCTCGTTGGCCACCTTCTGCTGTTCATAGACAGTGCGGTCGCCACCGGGCTTGTCAGTTTTATGTCGTTGTATTTCAAGATAATAGTCATCGCCGAAGATGCTCTTGAACCAGAGCGCGGCATCCTTGGCTTTTTGGTACTCGCCGTTGGTGATGTTGCGCGGCACCTCGCCGGCGAGACACGCGGAGGAGACAATCAGCCCCTCGTGGTATTTCTCCAACAGTTCACGGTCGATGCGGGGTTTGTAGTACTTGCCGTCAATCCAGCCTAATGAGATAATCTTGCAGAGGTTATGATAGCCGATCTCGTTCTTGGCGAGCACGATGAGATGGTAGCCGCTGCCGTTTTCCTTGTGCTCGTGGATGAGACGGCTGCCTTCGGGGTTCGTATTGGTCTTGCGCGCCACGTACGCCTCGCAACCGAAAATCGGCTTGAAGATTTTCTCTTTCAGCGCGGCGATTTTCTGTTGGCATTCCGCGATTTCCGCCTCGTCGGTCAACTCGGGAAGCTGCTTCTCCAACGCCTTGATCTCGTCCTTCACTTTGCCGTTCTTCTTGGCCACGGTGTCGGAGAACTCTTTGATGCCGTACATCACTCCGTGGTCGGTGATGGCCATGGCGTTCATGCCATTCGCCAGGCACTTGTCAATCAGCGCGGGAATGGCCGACATCCCGTCGAGAATGGAATATTGCGTATGCACATGCAGGTGCGTGAATTTGCTCATAGTATATCTTTTTCTAATAGTGTCTTTTTATAATCTATCAACCCCAACCCCTTAACTCATAACCCTTAACCCTTAACCCTTAACCCTTAAACCCTTAATCCTTAAACCTTAAACCCTTAATCCTTAAACCCTTAAACCTTAAACCATAACCCTTAAACCATACTACAGGTTGCTTCTGAAGTCGTGGTGCAGCGGCAACTTCAACACATCGCGTAAGGCGGCTGATTTCACGTTGATGGTGAATCTCCAGCCTTTGCGATAGCCCGTGGGGATCCAGTTGAAGCTCATCTCCCAGCAATGCATGTCGCGGTAGATGTCGATGGAGGTGTAGGAGAGCGACTTCTGCACGAAATCGTAACCCGTGGTGAATCCCACCTTCCATTTTTTCGTGATGTTCACCTCTCCGTTCACGTTCAGGGTATGCACCATGTTGTTCTTGTAGGGTTTCAGGTCGTCGCCGTAGTAGATGGCGCGGTAGTAGTCGAGGTTGTCGTTGATGCCGTAGGTGAACGAGTAGTTGAACGTGAACGACCACGGCAACCGCGCCTTCTGCCGCTCGGGATCCTTCGATCTGAAGGTGTTCTGGTCGATACGGTAGTTCAGGGAGATGCTGTATGATCCGGACGAGAAACGCAGCAGCCGGTGGTTGGCGTCCCATTCGGTGACGTTCACCCGACGGCCTTCACTGTTGATGCTGTAGGGGTCGAAAATGAAACTGTAGGTGAGGTAGAGCTGTTTGAAGAGGGTGCTGCGGCCCGACAGGGTGAGCAGCGACCAGTTCAGCGAGTCGGCGGCGAAATCGTAGTACATGGAGATGTTGAAGTTGTCGATGATGGGGATTTTCTTCATTCCGGTGATCGTGTCTTTCTTGGAACGCACCTTGATTTCCAGATTGTTGCCGAACGAGACCTGCGCGCGTGCCGACATCCGGTTGTTGCCGCCACCGAAGATGGAGTTGTCATAGTAGTTGTACTCCACAATGTCGCCGGTCATCGGGTTGACATACTGTCCTGTGTTGCGGCCGTTGAGCATCGGCTGGAAGGTGAAACTCAATGTCGGGGTGATGATGTGGCGGATGGCGTTCAATCCGCCTTTCTTGAAGACGTACATCACATAGACCTTGGTCGTCAGGTTGGAGTTAATGTTCAGGTCGTGCACCGCCCCGAATTTGCGGTTGAAGTACTGCTGCAGCACCGGAGGGGTCTCGGGAGCCGTGCTGTCCCACGCCATCCCGCGCGTGTAATGCTGCAGGTACCATTTCTCGGTGAAGGTGATGTTGGTGTTCCAGTTGATGGTCTTGGCAATCTTGATGGGGATGGTGATGGGCACGGTGTGCATCATGCCCGTCTCGAAGTGCTGCCACGTGACAGGCTGCAGGAACATCGAGTCGGTGGTGTTCACCTGCCCGACGAGCTGTGACGACCACTTCATGGAGATGTTGTCGTACCATTTCAGCCTGCCGACTTTGTTCTTCTTGCGGAAAGGGTAGAATTGCGCCACCGACATATTGACGTTGGGCAGCTTGAGGTTTACCGCATGGGTGCTGGTGTTCTGCGAATAGGAAACGGTGGCATCGACAAAGAAGATGTCGGCGGCGGAGGTGGAGAGGTTGACCGTGGAGGTGAACTGGTTGGAGAGGTAGTCCTGAGCCGAGGTCATCGTGTATTTGGCGTAGTTGGAGCTCTGCACGTCGATGTGGGCGCTGAAGCGGGTGCGCGGGTGCGACTTGTTGTCCTGCTTGTGGTCCCAGTAGATCTTGAAGCTGTTCGATTTCTTGAAGTTCGCGGTGTCAATACGGTCACCGGTGAGGATGCGCGAGTAGCCGAGCTCCACCGCACCGTTGCATTTGTATCGGAAGGCGTAGTTCGACTTGGCCTTCAGACCCCAGCTGCCTCGCGTGTAGAGGTCGGCGGAAATCAGCAGGTCGATGTTGTCATTGATGGCGAAATAGAATCCCAAGTCATTGAGATAGAAGCCCATGGTGTTGGCCTGTCCGAACGAGGGCATCACCAGTCCCGATTTGTGCTTGGTGTCCAGGGGGAAGAACCCGAAGGGCAGCACGAGCGGGGTGGGCACGCCGGTAAAGCTCAGGTAGGCCGGACCGATGAGGATCTTGTCGTGCTGGATGACCTTGGCCTTGGAAAAGGAGACCTCGAAATGCGGGTCGTCGAGCTCGCAGGTGGTGTATTTGCCGCGCTTGATGTAGGCCACGTTGTCGCCCATCTTCTTGACCTGCTCGCCATGGATGTAGCCGTCGTCCTGGGTGGTGATGACGTGCGTGATCTTGCCCTTCTTGGTCTGGAAGTTGTATTTGATTTCGCGGGCGTGGTAGTTGGCGTCGGTCTGGATGAAGACGGGGTTGCCGTGCAGTCGCCCGTTGGAGTCGGCCACGCCGCTGGCATATAACTCGCTGTTCTTGAAGTCGATTTCGATGTAGTCGGCGCGGAGCTCCATGTCCTCGTACTTCACCACGGCGCCGCCGAAGAGGTAGGTGTAGCGGCGCTGCAGGTCGTTGACCACGGAATCCTTTGCGCTGTACTCCACCGTGGAGGAGATGGCGTTGGGGGAGATGACCTTCGGACTTGGGAGGGAAGAGTCGGCAGAAGCCGCATAATCAGGGTTGGAAATTTCGCGCATCAGGGTATCCGTTGGGGCCTTGACCGGCCTGCGGCGCCTGGTGTCCTGACCCGTCGCAGAGAGGCACAACACGCTGAGTATGAATGCCATAAACAACATCCATAAATATGAAAAATCCAGTGTGTATAATTTTTTAACCAACGTGCGAAATCTTAAGTCAATAGTTTTAATTTTGCGCAGAAAAAAAAACAGCAAAGATAATCAAAAAATCGAAAGGGATGAACTCGAAACTTCTTTTCTTCGTGTGTTTGTTCATAACTTTTTTCGCAGTGCCCGTGAATGCCCAAAAAGACGGCAAAACCTTCAAGGTGGTGATCGACGCGGGACACGGCGGGAAGGATCCCGGATGCCTCGGATCGTACTCCCGCGAGAAAGACGTGGCGCTTGACGTTGCGCTGAAAACAGGCAAGCTCATCAGCGAAAACTGCCCGAATGTCAAGGTGATATATACCCGTAGCACCGATGTCTTCGTGGAACTCTACAACCGCGCCAAAATCGCGAACAACCACCATGCCGACCTCTTCATCTCGTTCCATTGCAACGCCAACGACAACCACTCCGCCCACGGCGTCGAGACCTACGTGATGGGTCTTGACAAGTCGGAAAAGAATCTGGCGGTGGCCAAAAAGGAGAACGCCGCCATGCTCATGGAGGATGGGTACAAAGAGCATTACGCCGGCTTCAACCCCAACTCCCCGGAGTCCGCTGTCATGTTCTCTCTCTATTCCTCCGCCTATCTCAACAGCTCCATCCTACTGGCCGACAAAGTGCAGAAGAATCTCGTCTCTACCACGCACATGCTCGACAGAGGCGTGAAACAGGCTCCTTACTGGGTGCTCTGGTCCGTTTCCATGCCCAGCATCCTCATCGAGATGGGCTTCCTGTCGAACCCGACCGAGGAAAAGTACCTCACCGACGAGCAGCACAAGAAGGAGATTGCCAACGCCATCTACCAAGGCTTTGCCTCCTACTACACGCAGATGACCGGCGACCGGGTGTCAACGCCCGAACCCCAAAAACAGGAACCCAAAGTCGAGGATAACAACGTGAAGGATGGTCAGAATACGGATAAGGCTGCTGATAATCAGTTGGATAAGAATAAGAATAAGGATAAGGATGACGCCGACGAGGCGGCAAAAATCGCTAACACGCCCGTGAATCCCGACGGCGTCCGTTTTATGGTGCAGTTCATGGCGTTGCCTGACAAAATCGCCCTCAACGACAAGCGGTTCAACGGCATCCCCAAAGTGAACCGTTACTATGAAGGCGGCCTTTGGAAATACACCGCCGGCAGCGAAAGCAATTTGCAGTCGGCAAAGGAGATACTGGCATCGCTTAAATCCAAATACCCCGATGCCTTCATCATAGCCTTCAAAGGAGAGGAGAAAATTCCCGTCTCGGAGGCCGTGAAACTATCGAAGTGACCTCTTTATTTCCCGCATTCGGCGAGGAACTCCTCGTCTATATGCAGCAGCCGCGCGATGGTGAACGCCTCTTTGGGGACTTCGTCGTCGCGCGTTTCCGTCAGGGTGTAGTCCATATAGTCGGCGATATGTCCGATGCTCAGTGAGTCGGTGCCTTCAGGAATCCGTAATCCTTTCACGCGCAATCGTTTGCATTCCACATCAAGACCGCTGTAGTGGGTGGTGACCACGGCGGTGAGCCCGAGTTTCCGGCTGAGGCGGATGAAGCCGTTCACCATCCGGCGGCCTTCGTCGGGATTGGTGGTGCGCGCCAATTCATCGACCAACGCGAGCACCCGCTTGCCGTCGCGAGCCGTCTTGATGATGCGGTCGATGGTGAGCACCTCCACGGCGAAGGATGACAGCCCGCTCAAGGCCGACTGCCGGTCACCGATACTGGTGATGACTTCGTCGACAATGGGCAATGTCGCCGATTCGGCGGGCAGGAAAAATCCGAATTGGAACAGGTGCTGTGCTAACGACAGCGACTGCAGCAGTACCGATTTTCCGGCCATGTTCGCGCCCGTGATGAGCACGGTCTCACGCCCGAAGGCGATGCTCACGGGCTGGAATTTCCGACCTTTCTGTTCCAATGTGGCCGCTATCTCGGGGTTCGTCAGCATCTTAAGATCATGACGGTCGCCGATTTGCGGCTTGCAGGCACCCCATTCGAGGGCGAGGCGTGCCTTGGCGGTGAGCAGGTCTATGGAGGCCGTGTTCCGCAGGTTCAGCGACAAAGCCCTACTGAAGGGACGCAGCTTTTCGCTGAGCTCGGCCCGCAGACGGTCTTCGATTTCCTGGGCTTGGAAACGGTAGGTCTCCGTCTCCTGACTGTCGCGTGACATCTTCATCTTCTCGCGCAGGCAGGCCAACTCCTCGTCGTAGGCCGAATAGACGTAGAAATGAGGGATATGGGTCTGTTCCGGATCCAGCAGATGGATGACCTCGCCCATGGGCTCGTATGCCAGCCACGAAATTCCCAACTTGCTGACATCCTGTGCGATGACATCGGTGAGGATGGCGGTTTTCTTGATTTCGAAAAGCTGGATGTCGTCCAAAACAGCTCCGTTCTCCAAGGAGAGGAGGGTAGGGGCGATGTTGTTCAACTGGTGGATTTGCTGTCCGAGGTGCGACAGGACGGGGCGCAGGCTTTCGTCGCGCAAAAGGGCGGTGAAAGTCTCCAGGTGGTCGAATTCAGCGGTGAGTTGTGCATCATCGGTGCAGAAAGGCAGGTTCAGCAAGTGCTGCCGGCCCAATGCGGAGTTGAACTGCAGTCGCTCATATACAAATCGCAGCGACGGTTGCTGCTCGAAGGCGTTCTTGAAAAGCATATCAAAAAATTTGCCGGCAAAGATAACATTTTCGCCGGCAATATGACAGGATAAAATCGCTGGATGTGCGGACGGTGAAGATTGTCCCTACTCTGACATCACCACCTCGCTTTTCTTGCTCACAATCAGCGCGGAGGCATCGCTCAGGAGTTTATCGGCCGACTTCTCCTCACTGACGTAATAGGCTATTGAGGAGGCGAACTGCTCGTTGGTGATATG
>Ga0247610_10004927_pt1 | contig 14153 bp, 11 predicted proteins | sample 174DNAGHGhighgp2_FD_193483 | JGI IMG/M metagenome (GOLD analysis project Ga0247610, IMG submission 193483) | Sheep rumen microbial communities from Palmerston North, Manawatu-Wanganui, New Zealand - 1742 DNA GHGhigh gp2 | ecosystem: Host-associated > Mammals > Digestive system > Stomach > Rumen... | reverse complement strand
ATGGTACTCGAGAAGGTATGAAAAGGGAAGTACAAAAACAAAGAGCGGTTGATTATGTAAATAAGATATATAATTTAGATTTAGTTTATAATGCTACAGAAACTAAAACTAGATTAACAGATGATGATAAAGCCGAGGCTATTTGTTTAGCATTGGCTTATATAAAAGATATAAAGGAGGGGTAATGATGCAATTTGTCAGAGGCGATAGCTTTTTATTTAAGGTTTTGCTTGGCTCCAAAGGTGACGAGCCAATAAATCAAAATCTAGTACAAACATTGTATATTACGTTTAGAAAATACGCCAATATAGATTCTGATATTATTTTTCAAAAAACCTTGTCTGACGTAAGGATAGATGATGACGGATATTGTCATGCTTCATTTCTTCCTGAAGATACAGAGGATTTGGCGTATGGAAAATATTTTTTTGATATAGAGGTGACTCTTACTAATGGATATAGAAAGAGTAGACTATACGAGGTAGAACTTACTAAAGAAACTACCATTCATAAAGTGGCAGGTGAAAACAATGGGTAATATAGAACTTGAAGAAGAGGTTGTATTAGAAGATATAGATTTGGATGTTGTGTATTTAGGAGAAATGACAACAGACCATAGTAAACTAGAAAATTTAAGTTATGAGGCTTCTAATCATACGGGGTTCCAAAAAGAAATTGATAACAATAATAGGCTAGCAAGTGATTTAGTAGACGATACTGATTCTGAAAACAAATTTGTAACTAGTGAAGATATTTCTAATTGGAATACAAAGGTAGATAAGAATGTAGACGATTTAACGTATTATTATACAAAAACAGAGGTAGACGGGAAAATTAGTTCTGTATATAAGTATAAGGGTACGGTCGCAACTTATGAAGATTTGCCAGATACAGGATTGAGCATTGGTGATGTTTATAATGTAGAGTCCGACGGCAACAATTATGCATGGGCCGGCACTGTTTGGGATAAACTAGGTGGCGATATTGATATAAGTAATTTACAAACAAAAATAACTTCCACAAATAAATTAAGCAGCGACTTAGTGGATGATACGAATGGCGTTAATAAATTTGTTACAAATGCCGAAAAAAATATTTGGAACAATAAATCAGATTTTAGTGGTGATTATGATGATTTAAGTAATAAACCAACGGATATAAGTGATTTTGAAAATGATATTGGATATTTGTCATTTCAAGGAAAATATGTCGTTGCAAGTTCGGCATTTGATTTTAGAGGTAAAGATGTAGGGTTGTATTTTACAAGCAATTATATGAACAACGGTCAATTTAGATATATTGACCCGGCAAATCCTACAACGCCATTGCAAACATCTTCTGCTGAATTGTTGTTTATAACTAAAGATTTAAATGCAATTTTAGCCGAGGGCGTAACAGAAGACACTTATTTTGCATATAGTTATGGTTGGAATAATCAGGGGTGTTTAGAGATTGGCTCTTTTTATATCAGGCCAAACTCAAATCATATAGAAAGAACGGGTACTTTCAATAACAGTGTAAAATCGATTGGTAATTTTACACAATCTTTTGATGGAGAAAAATATTTTTCTGGGAAATTAAGAAGTCCAGTAACACCAACAGCTGACGATAATATAGCAAACAAAAAATATGTAGATGACAGTATCGCAAGTGCAATAACCGATGCGTTAGGAGGTAGTTATTAATGGCAAGGACTGATACATTAGGACACTTTTTAACAGATGTGGCAGATGCAATAAGAGAAAAATCTGGCACATCAGAAGCAATACAAGCCAGTTCGTTTGATACAGCAATAGCTAATATTCCAAGTGGCGGAGATGCGAGTGAATATTTTAATTTAACCTTAACAGCAGGTAGTAGTAATGCCAATGGTATAACACATTCAATAACAAGTATACCATCAAATTTTACAGTCCCTAGTGGAACAACATCACTTGCTTATCTGTTTGCGAATTGTGATAACTTAACAAATGTACCACTTTTTAATACATCAAATGTAACAAATATGAATAATATGTTTTATTTATGTATGCATCTTCAATCAATACCATTATTAGATACATCAAATGTAACAAATATGCAAGCTATGTTTTCCAGTTGCATAAGATTATTATCAGTACCATCTTTAAATACATCAAATGTAACAAATATGCAAACTATGTTTATTGCTTGTAACAGATTAACAACAGTACCGCAATTTGATATGTCAAGTGTTACAAATATAACTAATATGTTTTCCAGTTGTAATGCATTAACAAACGATAGTTTAAATAATATACTAGCATCTTGTATAAGTGCAACAAGTTATACAGGTACAAAAACATTAAAACAAATGGGCTTAACATCACAACAGGCAACAGCTTGTACAAGTTTATCTAATTACAATGATTTTGTGAGTGCAGGATGGAGCACAGGATATTAGGAGGTTGTTGATATGGAAAATGGTTTTTTAACTTGGGATGTATTAACCACATATTCTACTTTTGTAGCGATAGTGTTTATGGTAGTAGAGTTTACAAAAGAGCTGAAGTTTATAAAGAAAATTCCTACAAAATATTGGAGTTTCATTATTTCGTCAGGCCTTTTGATTGCAACTAATTTGGCAATGCACACTTTTGTAAGAGAAGATATACTGTTATACTTATTATCTTCGGTGTCAATTAGTTTAGGTTCTAATGGTTTAAGCAATTTTAATAAATCAAGTAAATAAGGAGGTTTTTATGGAATTAAACATAAAAGGTGAAAAGATAAAATTAAAAAAAGATTATTTAACAAATGGTGAGGTAAACTATATAGTTAGTGAGGCCTTAAATATATTTATGGAGGGCGACGATATAAAAGATTATGATTATAGCCCTCTATCAATGATAACTAATTTTTATGCGATGTTGTTTGAGCTTTGTATTGAGGGTTATAATATGGATAGTATAGATGATTATAATAAATATTATAATTTAGGAGCTCATTATGAATTGTTAAGGGTTGTTACAAACGCCGACGAGGCGTATCATTTATTAATGTCTTTATCTAAAGATTTAAGAAGTATTGAAAATATAATAGATAAAAACATAAAGAAATTGTTAAAAATGATTGAAGACAAACTTCCAGATTCAAAAGCAATGACAAAATTAGTTAACAAACTACCAAAGGAATGGCAAAGGGTAGTAAATGATTATAATAGCATTACAGGAAAACAAACAGAAGAGGAATAACACTCTTCTTTTTTTTAAGAAATAACAAAATAGGGGTGGTAGACCATGGAAATAAGCAACGCAAAGGAACTTGAAGTTGTTTTAGAGCAGAAAGCGGAATTGGTTATTGAAGAAGTTGCTGATAAGGTGTATCAGACATTATTAGATTGTATAGACGAATATATATATGATACCCCAGAGGGCAGTTGGTACCATAGGCATAAGGACAGCGGCGGTTTTAGAGGCGCTTTTCAATGGAAGCCCGTCACGGACAAGTTAACCAGAGAGTTGTTTTACAACGCTTCTAGTTTAGCCGCTCCTAATGCAAGCGATGAAAATATGGGTTATTCGCATGGTAATGCGTCTAAGTATATTGATAGACGAGAAGATTTATGGTGGATTTTAGACTCCCCAAGCTTCAACAAACTCGAATCTGATTTTGGAGGAGCAATAGGTTTGCGCAAGTCTTCTACTGGTTATTTAGAACTCTTTAATGTTTATTTAGAGAACGATTTTTGGAAATGGGTAGAGGCTGCTGCAAAAAAACAAGGACTAGAATTGGTAAGATAGAGGGGGTGAATTAGTGAATAAGGATTTTTCAATAAAGTTAAAAGCAAAGATAGATAGCACGGCCAGTAATGTTACTGAGTTGAATAAACAAATAAAGGATTTGGAAAAGAAGGTTAAAAGCTTAGAGATAAAAGTTAAAATGCCTACTGGTGGCTCAAAGGGTTTTGGTGAGTTAGATACACAGCTTAAAAAATTAAAAGTTAACATGAGAGAATTTAGTGATAACGTCTTAAATGTTAATACTAATTTTGATACAACAACTACAAAGTATACGAATAATGCCGGTAAAATATTAACCATTACCGAGAAAATGGTAGATGGTAATAAAAGATATAAAGTGTCTTTAAAAGAGGTCGGTAATGTCGTTGACACAAGTGCTAAGCAAGCAGATAAATGGAAATATTCTTGGGGTAAAGCATTTCAATCTTTTACTACTTATATGTCTGTTAGTACATTGTTTTATCAACTTGTAGGCGCCGTTAAAACGATGGTTAATGAGGTTGCTGATTTAGACGAGGCTCTTGTAGAACTAAAAAAAGTTACAGACTTAGAGGGGGCGTCGTTAGATAACTTTGTTAAAAAAGCTTATGAGGCCGGTGAAACTGTTGCTAAAACAGGAACAGAAATGATAGAAGCTGCAACAGAATTTGCTAAGGCTGGTTATAAGGATGAGGCGTTAGAATTAGGAACCATTGCTGCTATGTATACTAATATTGCAGATGAAAGCATTAGTGCTGCCGATTCTGCAAATGTATTGATTTCTCAGATGAAAGCCTTTAATATTGAGGCTGAGGATGCAATACATATCATAGACGCAATAAATGAGGTTTCAAACAACTTTGCTGTTAGTTCTTCGGATATAGCAAAAAATTTAGGTAAGTCGTCAGCCGTAATGGCAAATGCTGGAAACAGTATGGAACAAATGATAGGTTTACTTACTGCTGGTACTGAAATTACTCGTAATGCCGGTAAGGTTGCAAATGGTTTAAAAACTATTACTTTGAGGTTGCAAGGAATGAACGACGAGGGCGAAGAAAGTTTGGAATTGCAAGCTCAAATGGAGGCTTTATTTAGTAAATTAGGAATATCTGTTTATGACGCAAATGGGGCTTTAAAGAATACATATGATATTATGGGAACTTTAGCAGGGGTTTATCAAGATTTAACCGCTGCTGAAAAAGCATACGTTACAGAAACGATTGCTGGTAAATTCCAAGCACAGAATGCCGCTGCTATTTTAAATAACTGGCAGACAGCAATAGACGCTACGGCTACTGCATTAAATAGTCAAGGCAGTGCTATGGAAGAAAACGAAAAGGTTTTAGATAGTATTAAAGGAAAGACTGCTGCATTCAAAAGTGCTGTAGAACAATTATCAAAGAGTTTAATAGATAGTGGTTTAATTAAATGGGTTATTGAATTAGGAACTACCTTAGTAAAATTTGCTGGTAGTGGTTTTGGAGTATTTATGCTCAAAGCCTCTTTGACGTTTTTGGCGTTAAAGGGCGGTACGATGGTATTCCAGAATCTTACAAAAAATACTAAAGAATATGTTGGTCTTATCCCTAAATTAACACAGTCTTTTATAGCTTTGACAAAGAGCGAGAGAGATTTAGGTAAATATTTAACGGTAAATCAAAAGGGTTTTGCTGGTTTGACTGCGGAAGAAAAAAGAAAACAAATTGCAGATGTAAAAGCAGCGGCAACAACAACGGCGTTAAATGCGGCTCTTGCTTTGAGCGCTATTGTAATTACGGGTGTTATTAGTAAATATCAAGATTATCAGCGTAAGCAACAAGAAGCTGCGCAGCAAACACTAGATAATTTAGAAAAAACTCAGGATAAAATAAAAGATTTAGACAGTACGGCTTCAACCGTAGAGTCTTTAAGAAAAACATTAGACGACAGCTCTTCTAGTTATAAAGACGCAAGGAGTGCTAGAGAAGAATTAATAAAAATTCAAGATGAATTAATTTCAAAATATGGTATTGAGGCAGACAAAATAGATTTGGTTTCTGGTTCTGTTGAGGAACAAATAAAGAAATTAAAACAGCTTAAAGCGGAATATGCGGCTCAACAATTAGCCGAAAACGAATCTGGTTATAATACAGCTAGAGATAAGGTATATGGAAAAAATAGTTATACTAGAGATATAGTAGACCTATTTCATTTTAGAGGAACAAAAGTAACTTCTGATATGAAGGATATACTAAAGCAATATGGTAAAGTAACAAATGTTTTGGGTGAAGTAGACTGGGTAACAAAAAGTGTAGACGCGTCTAAAAAAGGTTTGGAAGAGTGGAAAAAATATTTACAAACAAATCATGACATGCTACTCAAAACGGGGCAGCTTACTCAAAAAGAATATGAGAAAGATTTGGCTTATATTGATGGCGAATTAAAAAACATCAAGGATAAATATAATACATATTATGAAACACTAGAAAAACAAAAACAACTTCAGCTACAAGCTTCTGGTTTTGATATGTTTAAAGATGATATGATTAACCTTGCAGAGCAGCAAGCAATAACGAAAGATAGTGTTGAAGATTTAATATCAAAATATCCTGGTTTAAAAGAGGCTTTAGAGGAAAACGGTTATACTATAGAAAAATTATTAAAAGAATATCAAGACTATAATAAAGTTACAGAAATGATTTCTAAAGAAGGTTCGTCTGAATTAATTGATAAACTAAAAGAGTTAGCTTCTCAAACAGTAATTACTGAAGAAGATGTTAATAATTTAAAAAATGCTTTTGGAGAAGAGCTGGGAGCTCTTTTAGAGAGTACCGGATTAACTTTTGATGAGTTTATTGAAAAGTTTAGGCATGCTGCCGAGCAATCACATTCTTTATTGGGTGTATTTAGTACTCTTAAAAATACCATGGACGGTTTGGAAAAGGGTTTTGGTTATTTAAAGAATGCCGTAGATGAGTTTAACACTGAAGGTTATATAACAGCAGAGACTTTGAATAATTTAATGCAAACTGATTTATTGCAATATTTGGAGTTTACAGAAGATGGGCTTATAGCTAACACAAATGCTTTAAAAGATGAAGCGGAAATGGCTAAATTTACTGCTTTAGTAAACTTAAAGGCTGCATTTGCGCAAGACGCTTTGGCTATTGCAACGGGCGATGTTACTAATGCTAGTCAAACCGGAAGAAGTATAATGCAAGGTTTTAGCGGGGATGTGTCAGACGCTGGTATTATTGCGGAAGCCGCATCAGGAAAATTCTTTAAGCTTGGTGCAGGAATTATTGCTGCAAACGAAGCTGCTAAAAAAGGTAAAAAAGATATAGACATTACGGGAGAGGTAGAAACTCAACTTGCGCAACTTGAAAGTGTCTATAATAAATATGCACAGGCTATTGCTGCCACTAATTTTAGCGGTTCAGGCGGCAAGTATAAGGGTTCATCATCTAGTAGTAGCTCATCGAGTTCTTCTACAAAGGAATGGTGGGAGACAGAGCTTAGTAAATTAAAAGAGCAATATAAGTATAATGAAATTACTATTGATGAATATATAAATGCGTTAAATAATTTATTAGGTCGTGTAGGAAAAGGTACTGATGCTTGGAGACAAATTAATGAAGAGTTGCAAAAGCAAAGATTGTCTAAAGTTGAAGACGATTATAAACGCGGTGCTATTAGCCTTGATGAATATATCAATAAATTAAAAGAGTTAATTAAGGCCTATAGAGAAGGCACAGATGCTTGGAATGAATTAGCAGATAAAATCAAAAAAGGTTTACAAGACAAGGCCAAACAACAAAAGGATGACCTAAAGACTGCCGAACAAGCTGCTGTGGGCTTAATTGATGAAGAAATAAAGAGGCTTGAAGAATTAAGAGACGCTGAAAAAGATAGATATGATGATTTAATTGAGTCTAAGAAAAAAGCCAACGATGAAACTGAAAGAGAAATTGAGTTGGCTAGATTACAAGAAGCATTAGAAAATGCTAAAAATGAAAAGGTAAAAAGGGTTTGGTATGAAGGTCGTGGTTGGGTCTGGGAAGCAGACCAGAAGGCTATTCAAGACGCACAGGACGCTCTAGATTCGTTTTTAAATGATGCTGCTATTACGGATTTAGAAAATCAAAGAGATACGATTGTTGATAGTTATGACGACGAAATAGATGCTTTAAAGAAATATAAAGAAGCATGGAATGATGTTGCTGACGATTATGAAAAGCAACAAGACAGAATTGTTTTAGCACAACAATTAGGTGCTGACGCAGAACATCAACTTTTGCTTGATAGATTAACTTATTTAGAGGAATATCGTGATAAATACTTAGCCACAATGAAAGAAATAGAGGACTATGAGAAAAAGACCTCTACGGTTTTAGCCGGCGGTTCTACTGGTGGCTCTAGTAATTCAGGTAGTTCTGGTGGTGGTGGTTCGTCTGCCGCACCATCATTAACACAGGGTTCATATGTTTCAGTTAAATCTGGGGCAAAATGGTATGAGAACTCTTATGGTGGCGGTCGTAGTGGAACTGCAAAATCAGGAACGATTAAATATGTTAATATGAATGGTTCGCACCCATACAACATAGATGGTTTAGGCTGGGTAAGAAAGTCAGACATTGTTGGTTATGCCGACGGTGGTGTGGTTGATTATACAGGACTTGCTATGTTGCATGGAACTAAGTCAAAACCAGAGTTTGTGCTTAACAACGACCAATTTAAAAATATTATGTCTAATATTGGTAGACCACAATCAATTAGTGGTGCGGGCAACAAATCGCATATAAATAATTATAATTTTGGAAATATTGAATTGCCAAATGTAACTAATGCTAGACAGTTTATGACCGAATTAAGGTCTTTAATTAATATAACAAAACATCAATAGGTGCGGACATAAATGTCCTAACCTTGTCTATATACGGTGGTGCCGACATTAATGTCGGTGCCACTACTTTATAATATTAAAAGGAGGAAGAAATATGATTTTAGATGGATTGTACTTTTTAGAAGACGCAACTTCCACAGGAGATTCAATCGAGGTAGGAAATACAAAAGGTTCTATTTTAGTATTACAGGTTAAATGCGATTCTGCTTTTGAGTTTTCAATTCAGGGTAGCCTAGATGTAAATGGCGACAATTATATAGATATAGCAGCAATTAATATGTCTGACCTTTCAGTAGTTACTTCTGTTAGCGCAGAAGGTGTTTATCAGGCAGACATATCTGGTTTAAGAAAGGTTAAACTTTCTGTAAGCAATATAGGTAGTGAGGCTTTAACTGTTTATGGAATAATAAAGGAGGGATAATATGGCAGTAGATACAATAGCAAGAGGTATGGCGGCAGCCGCTAAGATAGACGCTGCTGTGTTTAAATATAGAGGTACTGTATCAACATATAATGACCTTCCATCTGACGCTGAAATTGGTGATGTATATAACATCGCTACAGCAGACCCACAACATGACATTAATGCTGGTGATAATGTTGCTTGGGACGGAACAGATTGGGACAAATTAGGTGGAGACGTTGATTTAAGTAATTATCTCGCAAAAAACAATACTACTTCATTTACGCCTACTGGCGATTATAACCCAGCAACAAAGAAATATGTAGACGACACGGTTACTTATAGACCTTATCCAGCAGGTTTTGATACAACACATACAACACAAGATTTTTTAGATAGTATTGAAGCTTTAAACCTTCCAATTGGTATGGCTTATTTAGGACAAGTTAGTTTATCTGATATGCCAGATGGTATAGATACGCAGGCTGAGGTTGAGGTATTTATTTATCCACAAAATGTAATATATTGTGTAATGAGAAGTGCAGAAGTAAGCCCTTATGAGTGGTCTTGCAATAGTTATGAGTTTAGAGGTTGGGAAGCGAGTGCAGTAGCAGCCGTAAAAAGATATTTGTGGGATGGAGAATACAGTGCAGCAAACCAAGAATTATTAACAAACATTTATAATGATATATTAAATGATATACCTATAGTAGTTCAATGTACTACAAGACAATCTTGTCATATATATACTGCACCAAATCAAGCTAGTTATGTATATTTTTATCCAGTATTTTATGGTGTTAAACAGGGCGGCTGGAGTACTTCAACACCAGCAAATCCTACCCTATGTAGTTATATAACAACTTATGGTGACAGTGGTAATTATAACAACGATTATGTTTTTGCATTGAAGAGAATTACTTTTACGGTAAATGATAGTGGCGTTGTAACAAATATTAATAAAATAGACAACGGTTTTTATGTTCCAAGAGCAACAAGTATTGCTTTAGTTTATGGCGGTGGGGGTTCGCCTTATGCTAAAAGGGCTTTATGTATAGACAATACAAACTCATATACACCAACAGCCGACTATCATCCAGCAACTAAAAAGTATGTAGACGATAGTGTCGCAACAAAGCAAGACGTGTTAGATAAAGTTATAGTAGATGTTCAGGCTAACGGCGTTTCTATTGTGGAAATAAGCAAATTGGTAAAAGATATGGCTGTTGATAACGACGTATCTAATAAGGTTCTTAGTATAGATATGTCAGGATATACTTCAACACAATTAGTTGATGGCATTACAGGGGGAAATGCTTTGGTCGCATTTAGCTCTCAGGAGGAAGACTCAGCGTATACGTTATTTGCATCAGACGGGTCTTATTTAAGTGATTATGCACAAACTGCTTCTGTGGCAATATACAACCCAGATGGAACTGCATTTGGAACTGTTGAAAGCAGCGATATATATGTATGGTATGTTGTTATGACGATTTCAGGTGGGGTGCCAACATATACGGGTGTATATGTATTAGACGACCTAACAACAAAGACGGCTTATGGTACTACAACATTACCAAACAATTATTTGATTAATGAGATTGAATCCGCTCATTATCCAACAAGCGTAATATGGAATTGCATAAAATTAAGCGGCTTTGCAACAGGCGATGGCGTTGCCAATATAATAACAAATACGGCATACGACCCAACAACAAATAAGATTGCAACGATGACCGACATAAATAATGTAGTTGGTGATATAAGCACTATACTTGACACATTTGTAACTGTAGATGAGGAGGAATATTAATGGCAAAGGTTTTAATAACTGAGAGTATTCTTCAAGATACAGCAGATGCAATAAGAGAAAAGGGCGGAACGGTTGCTTTAATGACACCAAGCAAATTTGCAGAGAATATTGACAACATTGAGATTGGGGCAGATTTAGATGATTATTATACAACATCTATAGGTGGCGGTTCTCAATCATCATCAGGTATTTTGCAAAGCATTAAATCAATACCTAGCAATTTGCAATGTTCGACCAATATGTCTTATGCTTTTTATAATTGTAAACAATTAACAACGGTACCTCAATTAGATACATCGAATGTAACGAACATGAGCAATATGTTTAGTTTTTGTGAAAAATTAACAAGTGTTGCTCCATTAGATACATCAAGTGCAACAAATATGAGTTCTATGTTTTATAGATGTTTAGTTTTAAAAACAATACCTCAATTAGATACATCTAGTGCGACCGATTTGTCTGGTTTGTTTGCTATGTGTCAGCAATTAACAACAATACCGCAACAACTAAATACATCAAACGTAACAAATATGAACAATATGTTTAATAATTGCCGAGCATTAAGAAGTTTTCCGCAGATGGACACTTCAAATGTTACAAGTATGACAATGATGTTCTCTTATTGCCAATATACGACAATTCCACAAATGAATACATCAAAAGTTACAAATATGAGCAATATGTTTGACAATGCAAAAAGTTTAAATATACCTGTATTAGACACTTCGAGCGTAACAAATATGAGCAATATGTTTTATAATTGCCAATATATGTCAGATGACACTTTAAATAATGTACTACAAATGTGTATAAATGCAACAAGTTATACCGGCACAAAAACATTAGCCGCTTTAGGATTTGCATCAAATTATTATAGTGCGTCTAGAATACAAGGATTAACCAAGTATCAAGATTTTATTAACGCAGGTTGGACAATAGGATATTAGAAAGGGGGAATATTAAATGGCAACAATAACACAAAAATTAGCTCAATTAGAGAGCGACAGACAAGATTTGGTTGACAACTTAGAGACCAAAGGAATAACAGGCCTTAGTGGTGATGAAACATTCACCGAATTGGTGCCACAAGTATTAGATATTCCTAGCGGAGAAGACGGCGTAGGAATGAAAGATGTAAACTTTTATGATTACGACGGAACATTATTATATTCATATACAAAAGAGGCTTTTGCCGAACTAACAGAAATGCCTGCTAATCCAACACATACCGGACTAACAGCACAAGGTTGGAACTGGACATTAAGCGATGCTAAAACTTATGTAGCAGAAATGGATATTCTTGATATTGGGCAACATTATATAACAGATGATGGGGCAACTAGATTTTATTTATCGGTAGAGACAGAGGAACAAAAATCTGTGACTATACATTTTACTCAGTCTAAGAGTGAAGGTGTTGAGATTGACTGGGGCGATGGCAGCGAAACAGTTAGGGTAAGTGGAACACAAACAGATAAAACAGTGAGCCATACATATTTAGGTACTGGCAACTATGTCGTTTCTTTTATGCCAGATGATGACTGCTATATTACGCCTGGTTATTCACAGGGATACTTTAATAATTATAGGTGGAACTTATTTGGAAGTACATATTATCAGAAAAATAAAAAATGGTTAACAAAGATAGAGCTTGGTAAAAATATAAGTGCATTAAGTGGTTCCGCATATTATAGCATATACACTTTACAAACAATAACGACACCTTCTTATTTAAATATGGATATACCAGATTATATATTTGGCTACTGCTACTATTTAAAATATATTGTAGTTCCTAACGGTGCAACATCTATTGGTAATTTTGCGTTTACATCCACATCTTTAAATAGCGCGTGTTTGCCAAAAACTATTAATTCTTTGGGGCAATCTGCTTTTACTAATTGTATGATTACACAAATATCTATAAATCCTAATATTACAATAATACCGACTAGTTGTTTTGGTTATAACCCATTAAGACGAGTTGTTTTTAATGACAATATAACGGAACTTGGGAGCTCATCTTTTAATAATACAAATTTGACAGATGTGGTTTTGCCTAGCAGTATAACAACATTAAGACAAAATTCTTTTGCTAGTAATAGATATTTAAAAAGCATTGATTTAGGTTCTGTAGAAACCATTGAATATAACGCCTTTAGTCAAACGCAACCCTTAAATGTAATTATGTCTGATTCTCTAGTAACATATGGAAGCAGCAGTGGCAACGTCGGAGCTTTAATTAATTACTTGAATAGTGTTGAGTTTCCTTCAACGCTTCGCACGGTAGGGAACTATGGTCTTACCCCTTTTGGTGGTGTATCTTTAAAATTTTCAGGAGCTTTAGAATCGATTGGGAATAGTGCCTTCAATGGTGATACTTCTTTGAAACTTTTAGACTTTTCAGAGTGTACCAGAATACCAACTTTGGGGACAACTCCATTTGTAAACATTCAATATGTTACAGTACGCATTAGGGTTCCAGATAATCTTTATGAAGAATGGGTTTTAGCAAATATATGGACGAACTATAAAGCTCTTATAGACCCATATCGTAATGGCGAGCCAATGACCAAAGTTACCTTGACGCTTGCTGTAGACAGTTCAATACAAAGCTCAACCTCGTTAGATATATCACAGATATTAACTGTTGCAACACATGTTATAACATTACCTACGGCGTCTAATATAACAACAACAGAAACAGGTGGGCGTTTCTACTTTACTGATGGCACGACTGATTATGAGTTAGGTGATTCATATACGGTTTCAACAGCACAAACATTAACATTAATGTATGAGCCACCATATACACCATCATCATCAGAAGCAGAAATAATTAATGAAATTTTAGGCGAAGACCCATCCGACCCAATTACACCAGATTTGTCTGAGGGTCAGATTGATGCTCAGCTAGACGAAATAATAGGAGGTGAGTAGTAGTATGAGCGTAGCAACAATGAATGAAAAATTAACAAGAATTAAAACGGCAGTAGATAGAATTAGAATTGCGACAGATACTACTGGCGAAGTTATAGAAAATGTGGCAAGTGCTGTTGAGAATATAGCACCTTTAGAGGAAAAAGACGTAAACTTTTATGATTATGATGGAACATTATTATATAGTTATACACTAGCAGAAGCACAAGCACTGACAGAGTTACCACCAGCACCAGCTCATGAGGGTTTAACATTTCAAGAGTGGAACTGGGATTTGGCTGATATAAAAGCAGAAAACGATTTGGTAGATATTGGGGCAACCTATATAACAGATAATGGTGATACTAGAATTTATATAGAATTGCCAGAAGATAG
>Ga0247610_10004926_pt1 | contig 14153 bp, 11 predicted proteins | sample 174DNAGHGhighgp2_FD_193483 | JGI IMG/M metagenome (GOLD analysis project Ga0247610, IMG submission 193483) | Sheep rumen microbial communities from Palmerston North, Manawatu-Wanganui, New Zealand - 1742 DNA GHGhigh gp2 | ecosystem: Host-associated > Mammals > Digestive system > Stomach > Rumen... | reverse complement strand
GAGACGATAACCAAATTCCTGATTCACACGAATGACAGTTTCGAGGGCTGTGGTCAATGTCTTGCGAGCCGCTTCGGCTGTGAGCGCACGTGTATTAGTCAGGATATAGAAGAATGGAACCTCGTCGCGCATTGCCATACGGATGTTGTCGTCGCTCCAATCGGTGACCAGCAGACAACCATGCACGGTTTGGATACCTGTCGGGTCATCGTCGAAGACAACCATACGCGTCGTTGGATGCAAATTACTTAGTTTCATTGATGATAGGCTTTTCGGGATTTATGAAAGCAAAAAGGATGGCGGAAAGAATCAGCATGCCACCAATCATATAAAGGGGAAGATTGTAGTTATGGGTTGCATCGAGCAGATAGCCGAACATCAGCATACAGCAGAATCCGCCCAAATTGCCGAACGTATTCATCGCGCCCGAGATGGAACCTGCAAAGTTCTTGCCCAAGTCGATGCAGAGTGCCCATGCCGAAGGAAGCATAAGATCGAAGATGCCGAAACAGAGCGAGAGGAAGACGAAGACAGCAATCTTGCCGGGGATGAACGCAGCGAGCACCATACAAACTGCCGATACGGCAAGGCAAACCGAACCGAGCGCCTTACGTCCCACCTTGATGCCATATTTGGCGGTGAGTTTATCTGTAAGATAGCCGCCTGCGATATTTCCGCACATGCTCATGATGAAGGGAATGGCTACGGCATACTTCAACTGTTCGGCCGAGAAGCCACGTCCTGCCTTCATGAACTCAGGGAACCAAGAGAAGAAGAACCATGAGCCAAAGGCATAGAAGAAGTACATGGCGCAAAGCATCCAGAACTGCCTGTTTCGGAAGATGGTGCCCCAAGGGATTTTGACCGAGGGTTTATGGGCGGTTTCATGGGGTATTACTGAGGTTGCGTTCGGTTTCTTGTCACGATAGTAGAAGAACCAGATGACCGACCAAACGATGCCGATGGCACCCAACAGATAGAACGAGAAACGCCAGCCCTGGTTGTTGACCAGCGGGATGACGATGAACGGAGCGGCCGCGCCCCCCAGACGTGTGGCTGCCCATACATAGCCCTGAGCCTTGCCTACCTTGTCTTTCTCAAACCATCGGCTGATGACGCTGGTCGAACAGGGCGAAGCACCAGCTTCACCGATACCAAAGCAAAAACGGATGGCCAGCATTGACATGAGGCCTCCTGCCAATCCCGTAAAACTGGTGAATGCAGACCACCACAGCACAATGATGGCCAGGACCCAACGATGACCCATCTTGTCGCCAAGAGCGCCTAAAGGGATCTGCATCAAGCCGTAGGACAAGGTGAAGATGCTCATCACCCATCCCCAGCCGCTTTGATCAATGCCGAGATCGGCCTTGATCTCCATGCTCGAAAAGGTGATGCAGGTACGATCGAGGAAGGTGATGACACTCAGGATGACGAGGAGTGCAAGGATGATATTTTTGCGATTCATTTTATTTATTCCAATAAGTGCCAATTTCAAGCATCTCGCGGGCTTCGGCGGGTGTGGCAGGTTCGCAGCCCATGGCACGGATGAGGGCGACAAGGCGCTCAACGAGCTCGGCGTTGGTGCGGGCGAGTTTGCCTTCGGCATAATAGAAGCTGTCCTCGAAGCCGACACGCACAGCATTTGCGCCCATACCGATAGCGCAGGCAAGAATCGAGAAGTCCTTCATCGAGTCGTGATTAATGCCCCACGTCGTACCTGGTTCGGTGAGGGCACAAAGCAGGGCGAGGTTGCGACCTGTAGCCGAGAGATTACTTGAACCACCGGGACCAACACAGAAATTATAATGGAGGGGACGGCGAATGACGCCTTCGTCGGCCAACCTTGTACAACATTCGACATGCGAGAGGTCGAACAATTCCATCTCGGGTACGACGTTGGCTTCTTGCTGACGCTTTGCCCAATAGCGCAGGTCGGGCATGGTGTTGATATAGACAGTTTCGCCAAAGTTAACCGAACCCATATTCAACGAGGCAATCTCAACCTCGGGAACGTTGAGGCTCACGCAACGATCGGCAAGCGAGAGATCTGACAATCCTCCCGTCGAACCTTGGATGATCATATCCGAATGCTCGCGGATTGCATGAATGGTTTGACTGAAGACATCAAGTTCAAAGGTTGGATTGCCTTTCAAGTCACGGGTGTGGAGATGCACCTGACATGCGCCAGCCCGATAACAGTTGAGTACGTCTTCGGTGATCTCTTCGGGCGTAAGCGGATTCTTGCATCCTTCGGGAATAGGTTTGCCAACATGGCATACGGGTGCCACGGTAACGATGATTTTTCGCATAGCTTATGTGTGTTATAAATAGATGTGCGTTGGTTTCCTCCTTTTAAGACGCAGGAGGCGACGTATTACTGGACGGTGATTTCTCCCGAAATGTTCTGAAGCATCAGTTTTTCAATCTCCGACTGGCTATAACCCTGGCCCAAGAGGAACATGAGTTTGACGACAGTGGCTTCGGTGGTCATATCCATAGCGCCAATGACGCCTGCCTTGCTGAGCTGGTTGCCCGTCTCGTAGATGCCCATTTCGACCGAACCACCGAGGCATTGCGACACATTCATAATGATGATGCCACGTTTGACGGCATTGTGGAGTGCATTCAGGAACCAGTCGTAGGTCATGGCATTGCCAGCACCATATGTTTCGAGTACGACACCTCTCAGCGATGGGATTCCGAGTACGGCCTCGATGGTCTGTTGGGTGATACCGGGGAAAAGACGCAGCACCACTACATCGGTACCCATCTTATAGAAGGGTTTGATTTGATCCTCGTTCGAGATGTGGTTGATGTGGTGATGTGCCCAGGTGATGTGTACGCCCACACGGGCCAAAGGAGGGTAGTTGGGCGAAGAGAATGCCTTGAACTCTTCGCTGCTGAGTTTTTTGGCTCGATTACCGCGGAACAAGGCACCTTGGAAATAGATGCAGACTTCGGGTACCATCGGCATGCCGATACGGTCCTTTGCTGCGGCTATCTCGATACTGGTAATCAGATTTTCCTTGCCATCGGTACGCAGTACGCCGATGGGCAACTGCGAACCTGTCAGAATCACGGGCTTGGCGAGGTTCTGAAGCATATAACTGAGCGCAGAGGCCGTATAAGCCATCGTGTCGGTGCCATGGAGCACAACGAAACCATCGTACTTGTCGTAGTTGTCGACAATGACGTGTACCATGTTGGCCCAATGGGTCGGATTCATATTGGCTGAATCCAAAGGCGGGTTAAACTGAATGGTATTGAAGTTAACCGAGACACTTTGCAACTCAGGGACATGACTCAGCAGATGGCTGAAGTCAATTGGCTCATGAGCCCCCGTATGGGGGTTCTGAACCATGCCGATGGTACCACCGGTATAAATGATCAATACATGCGGTAGCTCGGGTTTAATCGGTGTTGACGCGAACGCGTTGTGTGCGGGGTTGATTAGCATTGCGTATGTTCGTCTGGGTTACTACTGATTGTGCAAGGCTAAGGAACGATTGACCTACCATCGAGTTATGGTTGAGGACGATAGGCGTGCCTCCATCGCCATTCTCACAGATGCTCTGCACGATGGGAATCTGTGCGAGCAGAGGTAGTCCGGTCTCATCGCTCAGTCGCTTTACACCCTCTTTGCCAAAGAGGTAGTATTTGTTTTGAGGAAGTTCAGCTGGTGTAAACCATGCCATATTTTCCACGAGTCCAAGCACAGGGACATTGATCTTTTCGTTCTGGAACATATCGATGCCCTTGCGACAGTCGGCCAAAGCCACTTCCTGTGGTGTGCTGACAACGACAGCGCCCGTGAGGCCAAGTGTCTGAACGATGGTGAGATGGATGTCGCTGGTTCCAGGGGGAAGGTCGATGAGGAAATAGTCCAATTCGCCCCAGTCGGCATCACCAATGAACTGCTTGATGGCCGAACCTGCCATCGAGCCTCGCCAGATGGTGGCAGAATTGGGATCGATGAAGAATCCTACTGAAAGAATCTTCACGCCATATTTCTCGGCAGGAACGAGCAAGTCGCAACCATCCTTATTGATGGCATAGGCCTGGAAATCCTCAAGGCCGAACATCTTGGGGATGGATGGGCCGAAGATATCGGCATCGAGCAGACCTACCTTGTAGCCGAGCATCGAAAGACCGACAGCAAGGTTAGCAGAAACGGTGCTCTTGCCTACTCCGCCTTTGCCGGAAGCGATGGCGATGATGTTCTTGACATTAGGCAACTGCTTCTCGGGAGCAGGACGTGGGGCCTGCTTGGTCTTCACATTTATTTCGGGTTCGACCTCTTCACCTACCATCTGGCAGGCATGTCGGATATTGGCTTCAGCAGCACGAAGCACAGACTTCATGAAGGGGTCGGTTTGTTTGTCGAAGATGAGACTGAAGGAAACATGCTTTCCTTCGATACGCATGTCATCGGCTACCATCTCGCTCTCGACGAGGTTCTTTTTGGTGCCGGGATAGATGACCTGTGCCAGGGCATCAAGGATGAGTTTTGGATATAGGGCCATGAATAGCAACTAAAAATTAATAATTAACAATTAACAATGCTGCTCGAGCGAACTGCGCTTGTCGCGGTTGTAGGATCGATAATCGTCGAGCGGGATCTCGACATCGGGTTCATCCCATTCTTCGCGTGGCCAAAGACGGATCAGCATATACTTGATGTCCTTGCCTCGTGCAAGCCATTGTTTCTCGTAGGCGGTCTGAATGGTTCGAAGGGCATCCCAGTCGATATGAGCATCGGCATCATGAGCTGCCTCTGGCGAATAGAGGTCACGCGTTGAGGCCAGTACTTCAAGGTGGTTGACCTTCGCCATCTCCTCGGTATAGGTGAAGAGAAAATTCGAGTCGCACTTCAAGTGGACCAATCCACCAGGCTGCATGATGTGGGTATAGCGGTTCAGGAAACGCGTGGAAGTGAGTCGTTTCGAGACCTTTTTCATCTGGGGGTCACAGAAGGTAATCCAAATCTCCGACACTTCGTCGGGCGCAAAGAATTGCTCGATGAGTTCGATGTGTGTTCGTACAAAGGCTACGTTGGCAAGTTGTTCCTTCAATGCAGCCGTAGCTCCTGTCCACATTCGTGCGCCCTTGATGTCGATGCCGATGAAGTTCTTTTCGGGATAACGTCGGGCAAGACCAACGGTGTATTCGCCCTTACCGCAACCCAGTTCGAGCACAATGGGATGCTCGTTGTGGAAGTAATCTTCATGCCAACGTCCCTTCAGCGGGAATCCAGTAGCCTGCAACTGCTCGAAAGAATATTGAAGACAGTTGGGATAACTGGCCATATCGGCGAATTTGGCTAATTTATTCTTTGTTGCCACCTATAATCAATTAACAAATAACAATTAATAATTAATAATTGGCTAAGGAGAGGAAGCTGAGGAGGAAGTCCCAGAACTTCCTGACACTCGGGATTTCGACGCTTTCCTGAGGCGAATGCGGGTGATGGATGGTCGGCCCCACTGAAATGATCTGAATATCGGGATAAATCTCGGTAATAACACCACATTCTAGGCCGCAATGCACCTTGTCTAGCTTGAGATTCGGATTGGCATGCAGTGCCTTCTGCACCATCGGAGCATCCTTATCGATGTCCCAAGCTCCATAACTTGCGGCAAAATCCACGCGAAAGCCTCCTAACAGGAAAGCTGACTGGATAGCACTTGCACATGCACGTTTGCGTTCCTCGTTCATACTGCGAACCATCAGGAGCACTTCGGCTTCACCTTCAGCATTGGTCTGCACATGAGCCATATTGGAGCTGGTATCGACATACCCCTCTCCCATCGTCCACACTCCATTGTGACAGGCTTCAATGGCATTGAGCAGGTCGTCCTGTATTTCTTCAGGGATGAGTGCTCCTGGCATCTGTACTGCCTGTGCCGTAAAACTTAGATAAGGTTCACTCTGCCGATATTCCTCACGGAAAAGGTCGTTATAGTAACGCACTTCGTCGATCACCTCATCGACTATTTCCTCAGGTACAGTGATGATGGCTTGTGCCTCACGAGGGATGGCATTTCGCAATGTGCCGCTGTTGAAACTTCCCAGACGTGCCTCGAAACTGACGACTACATGCTTGAGAAAACGATTCATGAGCTTGCAGGCATTGGCACGACCGAGATGAATATCCATACCGCTATGTCCGCCTTGTAGACCTGTAAGGCTAAGCAGAACCGCAGCATCGCCTTGTGGGATGGCAGTATCCATCTTGTATTTCAGCGAGGCTGTCATATTGACCGCACCTGCACAGCCCGTCATCAGCACACCTTCTTCCTCACTATCGAGGTTAATAAGCTGTCGCGACCTAAGCCAATCAGCACTCAGTTTGCGAGCTCCCTGCATACCCGTCTCTTCATTGGCCGTAAAGAGGAATTCCAAGGGGGTGTGCTTCAAGATATCCGTATATTCAAAGGAATCGATCAAGGCAAGCATTGCAGCGACTCCGATGCCATTGTCAGCACCGAGCGTCGTGCCTGTAGCCTTCACTTCATCACCTTCGATACGAAGCTGCAGGGAGTCTTTGGTGAAGTCGAAGGTGACATACTCGTCCTTTTGAGGAACCATATCATAATGAGCCTGCAGGCAAAGGACGGGTGCTTCGCCTGTACGCACCAGAATATTACCAGCTTCGTCAAAAAGCGTCTCAAAGGCGTGCTGACGGGCGGTTTTCAAGATGTAATTGCGCAATTCGTCAAGGCAACCGCTGGGATGTGGCAACTGAGCGATGCTGGCAAACTGTGTCCATAAGGCTTTCGGTTCAAGGTCAATAATTCGGTTCATTTGGTATTGTTCTTTTTAAGTGCTACAGCGATGAAAGCATAGAGACCCATCAGGAGGACAAACGCCTGTTCGATTATCCATGCCACAACGGCAAATATTATCGCGTGTTGATTGTCGATTCCATATTGGAGCAGGGCGAAAATCACCATTGCCTGCCATGCTCCCAATCCGCCCTGGATGGGCAGCAATTGGGACATCGTGCCCATAACAAAAACAGATAGGCAGGCAAGAAGGCCGAGATGACTGGTGAAATCGAAGAAGTAGAATTGTGTCAGCGTGTTCAAGAAATAGAAGAACCAGATAAGCACCGACCAACAGATGTAGCTCCATATATTAGGCAGGTCCTTCAGTGAAAGGAAGCCTTTCCACATATTCTGGCCTACGCTGACAAACGACTGATAGAAACTCATCCGCTTGAGTTTCGGACGGAAAATCCAGAAGAGAAGGAGCAAAATCACCAAAATCACCAATACCCACAGCCAGCCAGGAACAACCGACGTGGATTCGGCCCTCATCTCACCACCTGCAGCAGCGATGGCTTCGGCCTTACTGTCATCGTCGAAAAAGAACTTGAGCAGCACCTTGCCCTCAAGCACAAGGCAAAGGAGAATGATCGAAGCACTGCACAGGATGTCGGTGAGACGTTCGGAGAGTATCGTACCGGCAATGGTTGAAAAAGGCTTGCGGTTGTTCTGGGCGATGTAATTGCAACGCCAGAACTCTCCCAGACGAGGGAAGACCAGGTTCATACCATAGTTGCCGAAGAACGAGATGCTCATCATATGAAGCGACGGATCAACTCCAACAGTACGCAACTGCTGGCGCCAACGAATGCCGCGAACCACGTTGGCGAGTAATGCAAAAAACCAGGATATGATGACCCAGGTCCAATTGATACCGCTTTTGATCGTGTCGAACAACAATTGCATATCGACCTTCTTGAGGATGAACCAGACGATTCCGATACCGAAGGCCAGAGGCAACAGGACCTGGATGATTTTCTGTAGTCTTCTCATACTGAACCGTTAGTCTTTAGGAACCTTCTGGCAGAAGGTGTGATAGGCAGCCATTACCTGATTGACATAATTGATGGTGAAAGCTCCATTGAACTTGCCTTGTTTTACTACCGACATACGATAATACTGAGGGTCGGACTTGAGGCGCAGGCAGTGTTCGACATTGTTGGGCCACACATTTGCCTTGTAACCCAGTGTCTCAGCCAAACGAATAGCGTCATAGACGTGGCCAATGCCAGCGTTGTAGCCTGCCAGCGAGACGCACATCAGATCCTCGTCCGAAATGCCGGGCACACGATTGCGTATCCGGTCGGCAATACGCACGTAGAGTCGGCATGCCAATTCGATGTTAAGGTCCGGATCGAGCACATCCTCAGGCTCGTGGCCGAAGATACGAGCAGTCTGTGGCATCAGTTGCATCAGACCGATGGGACCCTTGTGCGAAACGACGGCATGGTTGAAGCGGCTCTCGATGAATGCAATGCCAGCCAGCATACGCCAATCGAGATTAAATTCCTTGGCTTTACGCTTGAAGATATCGTCATAGGGCGAGATGGCACCATCCTTCATCTTGAAACTGCTTACGATCAAGGGACGCTTGTTCTTCGGCTGTTTCTTGCGACGGGCGACGATGGTGTAGTGAGGGGTCTGGTTGTCGAACTGTTCGGTAGAAACCGAGTCGATCTTATATCTCAGCGTATCCGACACATTTGTTAACATCCATGCCAGCGAATCGATGCTGCCAGGAAGCGTATCCGACACAACAAGCGTGGGGTAATAGTCGCGCATCAGTCGGGCAACATTGCATCGCAACATCACAGCCTCAGTGAGGCCGACAATCATCGAGTCGGTCAAGAGCTCAGTGTTCAGGCTGTCGCTGGGTATCGTATCGATGACATATGGCCGGAAATCGAACTGCTTGCGAATATTTCGGTCATTATAGATATTCCACTGGTGGGAATCCTTGATGAGCGACAACTTGTACTTCGGTAGTTCGGCAATAGCACTGTCGGTCAAGAGCGAATCCTTATATGCATCGATATTCAGTTTGCGAGCCGAAGCTATACACTGCCCGTCGGCCCAACGGGGACCTGTCGGACGGAGATACCAATAGCCTTCGACCACGCTATAGGCCATCGGCCAAATGGCCACATCGGCAGCCCCATAGAAGAGACTATCGGCAATAGCATTCTCGCTCTTCACGAGCATGATATTCAGCTTCAGTCCCAAGGCTTCAGCCACCGTCTTCGCGTTCTCATACTCGTTGCCGTACCATCGGCCACGATATTGGAAAGCGGTAAAACTGGTGGGCAATGTGACAACATTCAGTGTGTCGGAAGCTACGATTTCAGACCAGGTACGCGATTTGGGAGCACGTTCGATTTCAATGACTTCAACCTTCTTGTTCACCTTGAACCACAGGAAACCTACAAGCACAAAAAGACCAATCGCAAGCAGTGTGCGCAAGCGATTGTAAACCTTTACTGAGGTCGGTTTGTTCGAGGTTTTGCCAGGTTGTCTAGCCACAGCCTATTTCTTGATTAAGAGATGCTGAATGAATTCCTTCAGCACATTGATGGCCACCGAATTGGATCCGCCCTGCGGAACAATCAGGTCAGCATAAGCTTTGGTGGGTTCAATGTGGAGGTTGTGCATGGGTTTGATGATGGTCTGATAACGGTTGATGAGGTCTTCGATGGTACGTCCACGCTCCACCACATCGCGGCGCAGCACGCGTATCAGTCGCTCATCACTGTCGGCATCGACAAAGACCTTCATATCGAGGATGGCACGAATCGAAGGATCGACCAGGGCCATGATGCCTTCGAGGATGATGACCGGACGAGGCTCGATGCGCACGGTCTTGGAGAGACGCGAACAGGTTGTGTAATCATATACAGGCTCGTCGATAGCTCGGCCCTCACGCAAGAGGGCGAGGTGCTTGTAGAGCAGTTCCCAGTCGAATGCGCGGGGCTCGTCGAAGTTCTGAGCTCGACGCTGTTCCCATGGAAGATGCGAACTGTCCTTGTAATAACTGTCCTGCGAAACTACTGCAACACTGCCTTCTGGTAGACTCTCGATAATCTTGCGGACCACAGTCGTCTTTCCCGATCCTGTGCCGCCTGCTATACCAATGATCATATTATTATATTTTTGGGGCAAATTTACAAAATATTTGTGAATTGTGGACCTTTTTACCAAGAAAAAATGCAAGTTGGCACTAAAATACTTGTTTTTTTTCTGTTTTTACCTTAATTTTGCAGCGCTAAAATACACTTTAATGCAGATTCTGACAAAAAACATAATCAAGGAAATACGAGCCCTAGAGCAACGAAAGGGCCGCAAGGAACAGCACGCATGGCTGGCAGAAGGAAACCGAATGGTGGGCGATCTGCTGGTTTCCGATGCCTTTGCCTGTCGTCGTCTGGTTGCCACCTGCGATTGGTGGGAGGCTCATCCCGAGTTGGCCCAAATTACTGCCGAATGCTATCAGGTTACCCCTACAGAGATGCAGCGCGTGTCGCTGCAGCAGGCACCGCAGGACGTGCTTGCGGTCTTCGATGAGACACGCAAAAACAATGCAGCCGATGCCAACGATGACTTGAGCATTCTTCTCGACGAAGTGCAGGATCCGGGCAACCTGGGCACCATCATCCGCACTGCCGACTGGTTTGACGTGAAGGACATCTTCTGCGCACCAGGCTCCGCAGACTGTTTCAATCCGAAGGTCGTACAGGCCACAATGAGTGCTTTGGCTCGCGTTCGCGTACATTATTTTGCCTCAAAAGAGGAGGAATGCGAATGGCTCCAAAACCGACAATGTCCCATCTATGGCACATTCCTCGAAGGCGACAACATCTATGCCACCCGACTGCAGAAGCATGCCGTTCTTGTTATGGGCAATGAGGGACGGGGCGTTTCGCCCGAAGTGGCCGCATTGGTCACCGACAAACTTCTAATCCCCCACTTCGCGGCCGATGGACAGCACGTCGAGTCGCTTAATGTCAGCGTGGCTACTGCCATTTGCCTGAGCGAAATGAGGAGAAGTTAGAAAAGAACAAGCAATCCCCGCAACCGAAAGTTGCGTGGATTGCTTGTTTATAGAAAGGAACCATACGTTAAATGGTCAAAGACCCAGGTCACTATATCGTTTGATGCCTTTCTTGAAGTATTTCCAAAGGATACTGAACTGCTGCTGAAGGAAAGGCTTGGCAGTCCCAAAGCCAATAAGTTCTGCTGCTGTATATTGTTCAGCAATCATCTTCTCAGCCTCGCGATGGGCGTCGTACACGGCCTTGAAGTTACGGAACTGTCCTTGTCGAAGGAAGTTGACGGCAGCCACACCGTCGAGTAACTTGCGTCGGCGCAATAGGTGCTTGTACTGGTCTGCAGGAAGATTCTTCCACATCATCACGATGTTGTTACGGAAGTTGAGTTTGGTCTTCTTCGGATTGCCCTGAGGCAGACTGGCACCTCCCAAATGATACACCTTCGACTGGGGCACGCAAACGATGTCATAGCCCATCCTTCGAAGCCTCCAACACAAGTCGATCTCCTCCATGTGGGCATAGAAACGACGGTCCAGTCCACCGGCTTTCATATAGAGTTCGGTGCGAATCAGCAGGCATGCTCCCGAGGCCCACATCACGGGCCACGCCTCGCCTTCGGGCAGGTCATACTGGCCCATATCCTCCTCCACCGTGTCGAAGATACGTCCGCGACAATAAGGGAAGCACAGGTTATCGAGATAACCTCCACAGGCCCCGGCATACTCGAACATCTGTTCGTTGCCATCCTTAAGAATCTTGGGCTGCAGAGCTGCGCAATTGGGATGACTATCCAAAAAGGCTATCATCGGTTCGAGCCATCCCTCGGGAACACGTACGTCGTCGTTGAGCAAGACGACATAGTCAGGCGACTCCATACGATGCACCTCAAAGACATTGCCTGAGGGGCTTCTCAGCTCTTCCTGCTTGAGCTCGGTGATGATGTCGATGGCCTGATTGTAGCCTTCGGCAAAGCCATAGTTCTTCTCGAGAGGTATGACCTTAACGCTTGGAAATTCTTCCTTCAGCACTTGAAGGCTCTTATCGGTCGAGCCGTTGTCGGCCACTACCAACTCAGCAACCTCCTTGGGAGTATTCTTCACGACCGAAGGCAGGTATCGGCGAATCAGGCCTTTCTGTTCGCCGTTCCAATTGAGTATGATAACTGCTGTTCTTGACATATCAAAACGATAAGTAAATGATCAGAAGCTCAGCACGATGGTGGCTTGTGCACCATTCTTGCGAATGCCGGGATGGTCGAGGTAGGTCAAACGTCGTATGTATTCAATTCTCAGCACCTTGAAGATGTTTTCAAGACCAAAGGAAACCTCCATATAGGGCGTGTTGCCCAAGCGATAGACGGTGCCGTTGCTGGGCAGACGGAAGAGATTGGGGTTCCTCAGCGTGCCGTCAGCATTGAGTGCATCGGGGTCGTTCTTCTCCGAAAGTTTGCCATAGACACCACGGAACGTCACCACTTCGCGCCATTTCAGGTGACGCACATAGGGAATGTTGTTGAACATCAGGCCAAGCATACGCCACGACACGTGCCAGTGGGCATACTGGTCATAGACGAACTCCATCGATTGGAGCTGTGAGAACGAGCCTTCCTGAATGGTGTAGCCGGTGTTGGCATTGGGCATATAAAGCAGCGGATAAGGAGTGTCGCTTGTCCAAATCTTGCCCAAGTCGATGTTGACCGTAGCATGACCGAGCACATTAAGCCAGAAACGCTTCTCGAACGAGAACTCGGTGGCCTGGTAGTCGAAGTCGGTACCCATCAAGCCGTTGCGTGCCATCTTGTGCGTCAGTTCGAAAACAGGATGACGATGATCGACGCGAACACGCGAAGTCTTGTTTTCAGCAAATGCTTCCTTGGGTGCCCAGCGCAACGAGGCCGTTGCCAAAGCCATATCGTAGTAACTCTGCTCCATGCCTGTTCCTACCATTTCGAACTTGCCGAGACGTGTCTGATATTCGCGACGCAGATCGGCCTTCAACTTGAGGCTTACGTGGTTCCAAAACTCCAACGTATAGAGCAGCGAATTACTGCGCACATAGATGAACTTTGGCTGGTCGGCCTTGCGGAAGGAGGTGATGAAGTTGTCACGGTTGGTTTGGAGCACAAGACCCAATTCCTTCGAGTCATAGGTGCTTTCCAGCTTGAGCGAATGGATGGGGAACTCGTTGGCATAATGCTTCTTGCGACGGAACGAATATTCGAGCGCAGCATCATATTTCCACTTGTGGTCTTCAATGGCATACACGGCATAGCCCGAACCGAATAGGTGGTGGTTAAGGTTGGCTGTCGTGATGCCGCCCACACGCAGACGAATGTGTTCCAGACTGTTCCACGATACCGAAGTATTGATTGGGCCATAGAGAAACTTGGCGCGCTCCTCCACCTTGTCGTCGATGGGCACAAAGCCCTTGAAGAGCCAGGTAAGCACCTTCTCGCCGTATTTATAGAAAGGCACACCACGCATCTGGTTCATCATCGCTTCGACCGACTTGTCAGGATCGAAGCCCTTTGCAGGACGATGTGTTTGCCAAAAAGCCAGATCGGTGGAATTGCGAATCAGGTCGGGCGAATCGGACTTTGGAGCAGCACCGAATATCTTCTTGTCGAGGGGTGCATCGCTAAAGTCGCTGTAGCGTATCATACGCTGAGCATAAAGACCCAGTGAACCAGCAGTAACGTTGAGCTCTGAGTAGAAACTCTTGCCCAATACGACACGTGTGCTGTCGGCCAGTCGTCCGTTCTCGAACTCAACGTGCAGATTTCGCACGAAGTTGAGGTTGATGTCGGGTGGGATGTTCAGTTCAGCTCGCTTCACCCAATAGGTGCTATCGAGGCTCACATAAAGGTGCCCTACAAAGCCGAACGACTGCGGCATGGCAGGTGCAAAGCCAAGGTCGATGTACCGGAGCCCATCATCCAGCTTCAGGGTGTCGAGGATGTAGTATTTGTAGAACGTAGGGCCGAACGACGAAAGGGGCGAGACGAACTTCTTGCGATAGAGGTAGATGTTATCCTCGTTGAGATCCATTTCAGGGAACACTTCCGTCTTGAGGAGGGCCACAAACTGTTCGGGCATCATATCATCCATACCGGCATGCTGCTCAGCCTCGGTGACAGTGCGGTTCAAGTTGCCGGCATTCTTCCAGTAATGCTTCTCAATGCGTTCGTCGGTCGAAACGGGCAACACTGGCGTACCCGTCACAATAGCGGTGTCGATGAAGTTTTCGATGAACTTGAACTTCTTCTTCCAACGGGCAAGGT
>Ga0247610_10004922_pt1 | contig 14162 bp, 6 predicted proteins | sample 174DNAGHGhighgp2_FD_193483 | JGI IMG/M metagenome (GOLD analysis project Ga0247610, IMG submission 193483) | Sheep rumen microbial communities from Palmerston North, Manawatu-Wanganui, New Zealand - 1742 DNA GHGhigh gp2 | ecosystem: Host-associated > Mammals > Digestive system > Stomach > Rumen ... | reverse complement strand
CTCTGCCAGCGGCAGCATCACGAAGAGCCGCGACGTGAATACTCAGGCTGTCTTCAGCCTCAGAGGCAAGCCCTTGAACTGCTACAAGCTCACAAAGAAGGTGGTGTATGAAAATGAGGAGTTCAATCTGTTGCAGGCCGCTCTCAATATAGAGGACGGGCTCGACGGCTTGCGCTACAACAAGGTCATCGTGGCGACTGATGCCGACGATGACGGCATGCACATCCGCCTGCTGATGCTCACCTTCTTCCTCAAGTTCTTTCCGGAACTCGTCAAGAAGGGCCATGTGTTCATCTTGCAGACGCCGCTTTTCCGTGTGCGCGGTAAGAAGACCAAGATAGGCAAGGCCAAGGTGGCTGCCATTGAGGCAGAGCTGGCAGCCCGTGAGCAGGCAGAGGACAATGCCGCCTCCAGCGACGGCAAGCGCCCCCGCCATCTCAGCCTCTCGAAGGACTTCGTGACGCAGTATTGCTACAGCGACGAGGAGCGCCTGCAAGCTATCGACGACCTTGGTCCGGAGCCGGAGATAACGCGCTTCAAAGGCCTTGGCGAGATAAGCCCCGAGGAGTTCCGCAACTTCATCGGCCCCGACATCCGCCTCGACCAGGTGTTGCTCCACAAGTCCGACCAGGTGGCAGAGCTGCTGAACTTCTATATGGGCGACAACACTATGGACCGTCAGAACTTCATCATCGACAATCTTGTCATTGAGGAGGACTTGGCAGAAGACAGCCCCCTCCCCTAATCCCTCCCCCGAGGAGGAGGGGAATTTTTATACCTAAACAAATGGCAGCGGCTGAGACAAATCGCTTCAAGTGGGCATCCCTAGATAGATATGAGTTGTTGAGGAGTTTTGCGAGGAAGAACAGATAGCAACAAACTCCAGCCGAAAGGTTCCTTTGGGAGCACTTGAGAAAGGAGCAATAGGGCTTTGACTTCCGTCGGCAACATATCAGATATGATTATATTGTTGATTTCGTTTGCTTGAATAAGAGGCTGGTAATAGAGGTTGATGGATCGTATCATGCAGAACGAGAGCAAATGGAAGAAGACGAAGTCCGAACGTCCAATTTAGAGAATTTGGGTTTTCGAACTATTCGTTTTAGCAACGAAGCAGTTCTCTACGATATAGACAGCGTACTGGAAAAGTTGAAGAATGAACTCGAAAGATAATAAAAGTATGGGCAAAGACTTCGGCGTCACCCCTCCTCCTCGGGGGAGGGGTTGGGGGAAGGGGGCGGTTCTCTTTCCTGGGTCGTTCGACCCGTTTACCTTGGGGCATGCTGATATTGTGAAGCGTGCTTTGGGGCTCTTCGACAGTGTGCTCATAGCCGTGGGCTATAACGAGCAGAAGAGTAGCTGGATGCCAGTTGAGGAGCGTGTGGCCACCATCAAAAAACTCTATGCTGACGAGCCGCGCGTCAGTGTGGAGAGCTATACAGGGCTGACTGCCGACTTTGCCGTGGCACACGGCGTGGCAGTCATCGTGCGCGGAGTGCGTACGATGGCCGACTATGAATACGAGATTCAGATGGCCGACGTCAATCGTCAACTCTCGGGCATCGAGACTATTCTGCTTCCTGCTTCTTCTCAGTTGACAAGCCTCAGCAGCTCCCTTGTCCGCGAGCTTTCGCGCTTCGGACACGACGTCTCGGAATACCTCCCCTGACCCCCCTGAAAATGCAGCTGCCTGCGTCGGCTTTCGCAGCTGCCTGCATCGGCTTTCGCAGCTGCCTGCATCGGCCTTCTCAGCTGCCTGCATTTTTTGACGCAGCAGCCTGCGTTTTTTCAAGTCCTTGCGCAGCGCGTCAAAATTAAAGCTCGAGGCTGTGTTTTGTCGGCTTTTTTTGTTCTTTTCTTTGCGCGGAAGTGTGATTTTTTCAAAAGAGTGATACTTTTTTGTCGGAATGCCTGTTTGGTCGAAAAAAAAGTGTTAAAAAGTTTTGAGGCAAAGCCAAAGTCTTTTAACTTTGCTAGAGATTTTGCCTTTAAAAAGCAACAAAATATTCATTAATTAACTTTATTAACTAACTTTAAATTATCATTCTATGGGTAAAAAGCTACTAAGCCTGTGTATGACAGCGATGTTATGCGTTGTCTCCACAGCAGTGTGGGCGCTTTCCGAAGTGAATGGCGTCTACCAGATTGGTACGGCAGAGGACCTGAAGGCCTTTGCCGAACTAGTGAATGGTGGTAATGCTTCTGCCAATGCCGTGCTGACAGCCGACATCGACAAGGGTACTGACCTGACCATGATAGGCAAGGATGGCCTGGACTATCAGGGGTGTTTCGACGGTCAGGGACACACCATTACCATCAATCTCACTAACATGAAGACTCAGGGCACGGCCATTTTCCGCAATGTCGGAGTAAGGGCTCTTATCCAGAACCTGAAGGTGCAAGGCACAATCAGGACGGATCAGAAGTTGGCCGCCGGTATTGCAGTCTGGAGCAGCGGCACCATCCGTGGTTGCTACGCCGACATCGAGGTGGCCAGCGGATTTGCCGGTGATGCCACTCATGCAGGTATTGCTGCTGTGGCCTACAACGGCACCTTCATCGAGGACTGCTTGGCAAAGTTCGTCATCAAGGGTGCTACGACGCAGAACTGCGGCGGCATCATCGGTTGGTGCGACGGCCGTAGCCAGATTATCAACTGTCTCGTCATCAGCGACGGCAGCGAGTTCGATCTTAGTAATGGCGGTAGCAACAACATCGGCCGTAACGACGGCAACCTTAGAGTTGTCGACTTGGCTAAATACAACCAGGACATCTACAACAACCGTCCGACAGGTGCTTCCTACAACAACTATGTCACCAATCAGTGGGGCACGAACAAGGCCACAACCGTTGTTGCTTACGACGACCTGGCCAGCGGCCAGATTTGCTATCAGCTGAACAACGACCAGAGCCACATCAACTGGGTTCAGGCCATTGGCACCGACCCGTTCCCCGTTCCCGCAGCGTTCGGCAGCGGACAGGTCTATGCATCTGAAGTAACGGACTGCGACGGCAAGAGCTTAAGCGAAGTGGTGTACTCCAACAACGGGACACCACAAGCAACTGCCCACAGCTATGATAAGTACGGCATCTGCTCCGTCTGTGGCTGCTACAACTACCTCGGCCTTGAGCGCGACGCCACTGATGGCTATCTCCAGCTCAAGTCAGCAGCAGACATCGACCTGGCAGAAGGCATGAATCGTCTGCAGGAAGGTGGTAAGTTCAGCTTGAAGATGGCAAACGACATCGAGTACACCGCCGAGCCTGGCCGCTTCATCTTCAACACGAGCAACTGGTTCGACGGCAGCTTCAACGGCGACGGCCACGAACTCACCATCGTCATGGACGTAGAGGAAAGCAACGCTTCTCTGTTCCCCAACTTCTCCGGTACGTTCGAGAACGTCATCATGCACGGTTCTATCACAACCACAGGCCAGTATGCAGGCTCCATCACCTCTCACGCCCGTCGTGGAACTGTGAAGATTCAGAACGTCTTCTCCGACATCGACATCAACGCAAATCACGCCGGTGACAACACCAGTGCCGGCCTTATCGGTGTCATAGAAGAAAAGACCATCGTTGACAACACCATCTATGCCGGTAACGTCAATGGTAACGGAGAAACGTCAGAGTGCCTCGCAGGCTTCGCCGGCTGGTCAGCTTCTCCGGCTTACTTCACCAACTGTGCATTCCTCGGCACGCTCAACAATGCAATAGGCGACTCAAAGACCCTCTCACGTAACCCCAGCAACATTACTTGCGAGAATGTCTATATCGCCAACAGCTACGGCTACGAGGACGAAGCAAAAGCTACCCTCATCGAAAACCTCGACGACATCGAAAGCGGTGCTCTGGCATACGCTCTGAATGGCAACGAAGGAGGTGTAGACCGCTTCTACCAAGAGATTGGTGAAGACCTCTTCCCCATGCCTATCAAGAAGGAAGGCGCCCTCGTCTATGCCGTTTCCGATCAGTACCGCTGCGACGGTATGCCCATCGGCTCCGGCGTCACTTATTCTAACAGTCCTTCCGGAGGTGTATTGCCTCCTCACGAGTACAACGATGAAGGTTTCTGTGACGTCTGCGGCGGACTGCAGGAGGACTTCATGACACCTGTGGATGGTTGGTTCGAAATCAGCAACGGCGCAGAACTCCTTTGGTGGAGCCACTATGCAGCCAAGCATCTGGATGCCAGCGCTAAGCTTATGGACGATATCGACATGGAGGACTACAGCGACCGCTGGGCACAGGTGGGTACTGAAGGCAAGCCCTTCTACGGCAACTTCGACGGACAGTACCACACCATCAGCAACCTCAATGTTGATATGCCTAACAGCAATGGCGTCGGCCTCATCTCGGTGATGAACAGCTTGCCCTCTAAGGGCTTCGGCGGCCTCAACGACGAACAGGCTCGCAACGCAGAAGGCGTATATATTAAAAATGTAGTGCTCGACGAAAGCTGCACACTCAAAGGTAAAGGTTATGTAGCTTTGGTCGGCATGACAGCTCCTTGGGCTGGTCACGTCAACATCAAGGGCGTCATGATGTGCGGCGATGTAACAGCCAATGGCGGCCCCAACGCTGCCGGCGTCTTCGGTTGCGTCATGAACTCTTCCTGCCACGTAACCATCGACAACTGCGGCATGGTCGGCAACGTCTATGGCCCGAAGGAGAACGGTTCGTTCTCTGGCTGGCTGGGCGACTGGGCTGAAGTGACCAACTGCTTCGCCGTAGGTTTAGTGGAAGGCATCGAAAGCCAAGAACGCTATTTCGCCCGCTACGGCAATGGTCGCGTCAACGACAACATCAAGAACTGCTATGCCCGTTACGGCAAGCAGGAACATGTAGGCATCGTCAGCGAAGAAGACTTCAACAGCGGTGCTCTTGCTTGGAAGGCTAACGGCGAACAGTTCCGTACAGGCTACTGGTTCCAGAACATCGGCGATGACCCATATCCTTTCCCCGACTCTACTCATGGCACCGTCATCTATGCAGCAGAAGAGTACTACTCAGTATATGAGGAAGAGGAAATTGTTGATTTAGCAGATATTGTCAAGAGTTATGAGCAGGAAAAGGTGGCAGAAGTCATTGCCACTCAGGCCCTGCTTGATGATTATAACGAATACCTTGAGTCTCTGACAGAGGTGGAGACAATCATCGGACTTGCTGACGCATTCGATACAATTACAGTCTGGAAGGACTCTATTGCCGCAAATGCAGCAGTCTATGACTCATACATTAAAAAGTGTGATGAAATCAAGGTCAGCCTTGAAAATGACCAAAGCTTCTCTGGTTCCATCCGCGACGCACTTGAGTACTATCTCAACGATGCAGACGAGCCCAGCGAAGACAATCCTCTCGGTACCTATGAGTACATAAAGGAAATGCACCTTGCTACAGCAGAGGAAATCAACGCAGAGAAGCAGCGTGTCATCGACTGGTACGCAGCAGCTATTGCACAGAATGTTGTTCCCGGCACAGACATCAGCAACTTGATTCCCAACTACGACTTCAGCCAAAAGAACGAGAAATGGGAAGGTGGCTTTGGTACCGGATGGGGCGAAGTTCCCGACACACAGACAGGCATTGGTAAGGTAATAGGCGTAGAAGCTTGGGATAAAACAGGTGACATGTATCAGACAATAGAGGAGATGCAGCCCGGTTACTATCTCGTAGGCACTCACGCTGCATTCCGTCCCAGCGATAACCGCTACAGCACCAACTATGCTGCCGGTATCTATGCTAATGGCATCTTCAACTACTTCCCCGCTATCGTCGAGGATATTGTTGAAGTTAACGACACAATCGACCAGGAGAACTGCAACCTGCATGGTGCGGGTGTTCCAGACTTGGAGATATACAGCGACTACATCTCTACAAGTGCTGATGAAGGTGCAGAACTCATCGGCTACGCTACTCGTGGCGAAACAGGTATTGCTGCAGCTGCCAATGCAAACCGCTATCAGGTTTACACCATCGCTAAAGTAGGCGAGGACGGTAAGCTCACAATCGGCATCAAGAACCCAGGTACACAATACGGTCAGGACTGGACCGGTTGGAGTGCACTGAAGGTGATGTACTGTGGCGAGGATGGAGATGTTGCAGACCAAGCTCTCGACCTCGTACTTGAGAACATGAGCAAGCGTGCTGAAACAATCATCAATTATGAATTTAGTGAAGAGCTTACAGCTGCAGGTCCCAACTTCCCCGAATCCCTCAAGGAAGTATTCTCAAGCAAAGTAATGGCGATAGAATCCGCTTCTACTGTTGAGGAAAAGGCTCAATTGGCAGAAGAACTGTCCGACCTCTTCCAGCAATTATACGAGGCAAGGCAGGCTTACAGGAAGCTCTGGAGTTATGCAGCCATCTTCGAGGCTATGGAGTCTTCTAACCCTGAATTAGTAGAAAAGGATCCTGAAACAGGAGAGTATATCTCGACACAAGAGTCTTTGTACAATGAAGATGAGTTAAAAATATTCTTCGATGCATATAGTGAGTTGTTTGACGCATATTTTGTAGGCAGCTATTCTACTGAAGAAGCTCTGAATCCTCCTCTCATGCAGGAGGAAACCATCAAAAATCTCCTGCCTTCAAAGGACGAGGAAGGTTTCTTCCTGATCTCTACTCCAAAGGATTTTGTTGCCTATCGTAACATCTGTTCTTCCTCTGATTCAAAAGCAAGTGCTAAGTTGGTGAACGATGTTGATATGACAGGCATTGCAATGAACCCAATTGGTTGGGACAATGAATTCAGATTCCGTGGCGTCTTCGATGGTCAGAACTATGCTCTGACAAACCTTTACATCAATGACGACATAGAACGTACAGGTCTGTTCCGTGCTCTTGATAATGCTACAGTCAGGAATTTGAAGCTGACCGGTGACTATTATTCTACTCAAAAGTTCATGGGCGGTGTTGCAGGCAATGCCTCTAATGCATTGATTCAGAATTGTGACATCGATGTCAACATCAACTCTTCTGTAAGTGGCGACGGCACTCACGGTGGCGTTATCGGTAACAATGACGGCGATGGTACTGTGGTTGAAAACTGTATTGTTCGCTCTACATTGTTTGGCGCAGATACCAACTCTTGCGGCGGTGTCATTGGTTGGTCCGGTTCTAAGTCAACCGTTCGCAACACGCTGATTCTTTCTCAGGGTCACACTATTGATACGAGCAATGGTTGCAACACCATCAGCCGTAATGATGGCAACTGCAGTGTAAGTAATGTATTCTTTGTAGAAGAAGTTGGATCAGCTAACGGCACAAAGGTTACTGCCGAGCAGCTTGCAAGCGGTGAGATTGCTTACAAACTCAATGGCAGCAAGAGCGAGGGCGACCTGAAGTGGTTCCAGACCATCGGTCAGGATGCTACTCCTTGTCTGTTCGAAGGTGCCATAGTTTACTACTATGGTGGCAAGTACATGAACGACATGCCCAATCCTCAGCTCAATGCGTTCGCTTATAATCTTGAGGCTAAGCAGACGGGCAGCAATGTAACCGTAAGCTACAGCCTCAATGCAGAGGCAGAGGCTGTTGAGGTTAACTTCTACGATGGTGAGACTTTGGTTTACACCGCTGTTTCTAACGAGGCTGGCACTGTGGGCGCTCATAAGGTAGTTGTTCCGGTGAGCAAGTTAGGTGTAGAAGATGCGACGACGCTCAACTACAATGTTGTCGTTGCTGGCAAGGGCTCGCTTGACATCCTTAAGATTGGTGAGAGCTATGAATTCTCCTCTCCTTATGGTTTGGCTGTCAACAACAATCCCGCAAGCAAGGGCTTCGGTCAGATTCTCGTGACAGAGACTCGTCCTACAGAAGACCACACTGGTATGTTCTCTGAGAACAAGCCTGGTGCTTTGTTTGCTTTCGACGCTGGCTTCCAGCCTGTCGATGATGCCGATGGTACTCCTGGCTTCTATGGCGGACTTGATATTGCCGACAAGGCTCCTCTCAAGTTATTCGGCGAGTACGAGCTTGGCTTCAAGGATGTCCGCTTCTCTCAGGACGGTCGTCTCTTCGTAGGCTGTGCTTCCGGCAAAACGAACAGCTCTGTCTATGAGTTGAATCCTGATGATCTCAGCGAGCCTTGGAAGCCCGTCTTCAACGAAGGTGAACTCGACGAAGCTACTGGTATCACCTATGTTGGCGATGAAGAGCAGAACCGTCCGGCTGTCGGCCTGGCACTCGAGGGTGAAGGCGACGACCTGAAGATGTATGTTCTCGGCGTTCAGGGTGGATTCCCGAAGAGCAGCGACGTCACCACTTATGCTCCTGCCTTCAACTGCGCAGTCTATGAACTTGGTGCAGCTAAGGAATGGTCAGGCGCTCCCTCTGCATATGTTGAGGCTCTTGATGGTAGATATGCCGGCATCCCGACGCATATCAGCATCCACGAGGACGGCAGAGGTGGTCTCTGGTTCGTACAGAGCGCAACAGAGCACTCTGAAGCAGTGCCCTCTATCAAGCACTTCGACGCAGAAGGCAACGAAGACTACAGTGACGCTGTGACCAACACCTACAGTGGCATGATGGCTGTTACTGCCGACGGCAATTACATTGCCTTCGGTAAGGGCCAGAACAAGGTGGTTATCTATGAGACCAACTATGTTCCGATGGAAGGCGTCGGTCTCTGGCTCGAACCAAAGTACGACTTCGCTACATCTGAGAGCAGCATCACAGGTCTGGCATTCGACATCGCCGGTAACCTCTATGTTGCATCCAGCGGTACAAAGACTTTGAGCCGCTATGTCATCCCCGGCCTGACCGACAACCAGATTACTACTCCTGGTAATGGCATTGTTCTGGGTGAAGGCGTCGAGGGCGACCTGAACGGTGACGGCTCTGTTGACATCTCTGACGCCGTTGTTATCCTGGATGCAATGGCAAGCGATGTACCAGATATGAAGTTCGACCTCAATGGTGATAATGCTGTTGACATCTCCGACTTCGTTGTAATTCTGGACATAATGGCTCAGTAAGAAGTAGAATCCTGATGGTGACTATGGTTCCCTTCGGAACCGATAGTTACTGAATAAATCAAGCCCCTCGCGGTCTCCGCGAGGGGCTTTTCGTTGATATGTATGGAGGGTGTTTGCAATCTTCTGCAGCGTCATCGATAAACTTCTGCAGCGTCATCGATAAACTTCCGCAGCGTCATCGATAAACTTCCGCAGAGTAATCGATAAACTTCCGCAGAGTAATCGTCAAATTACTGCAGAGTAATCGTCAAATTACTGCAGAGTAAATTGCGAATTACTGCAGAGTAAATTTCAAACTATTCAGCAGTAGTTTTATGATTGCTTTGCCATGTATGCGTCCAGGGTAATGCCTTCTGCCTTGAGGAAGCACGAACGGACGGTCTGGGTGGCACCGAAACCGGCGGCAAGAGTGTCGTTAAGCGTCTTTATATCGCCATGGGCTATCATTCTTTTCAGCTCGGCCACACGGAAACTGTTGATGTAGTCGTGCACATTGTTGAAGCCTTGACTGCGTACGCTCTGCAGGACAAGGTGCCGATTGTAGCCGGTTTCTTGGCATAGGCGGTCGCGCCCAAAGGTACTGTCCTTCCATTCGTCCTTGTGATTCTGCATCCAGAAGTTGATGCGTTGGAAGCGGTGCAGGTTTGCTTCGTTGAAGTCTTCCTGGTCCGACTCCTTGTTGTCCTCGGCAGGTGCTTCGGCCACTTCGCTGATAATGGGGCGGGGCAGTTGCAGCGCCAACGTCTCCAGCGAACGGAACATGAGGTAGAGGTTCAGCACGGTGAAGAGCACAATATAGAGCGCAAGCAAAGTCTGGTCGTAGAAGATGGCAACGAAGGTGTAGAAGACGACCGATAGCCCGATGGAGATGCAATAGCCCAACAGGTACCGCGGCACATTTGCATGACGAGCCAGACGATGCGGAAGCAGGAAAATGTTCACGATGTAGTAGATGCTCAGCCCCAGAGCGCAAAGGCGCATCAGGATGTCACTGCTCAGTATGTTTCTGGCCAGATCCTCTGCCGTATAGATATAGACAATCCGACTGCCCATCAGAGCCGCACCGATGTAGATGGCAAACAGAATGAGGATGGGGCAGGCATAGCGCCACATACGCTCCCATTGCAGGAAGCCGGGCATGGATATGTTCAGCGGATAGATGCTCTGCAAGTAGCAGGCGCAAAGCAGGGCCAAAAGCATGCCGGGATGCAAAATGCCTGGCTGTGCGGTAGATATCTGGTTGCAGAAGACGGCTGCCACAAATGTCGTGAGGGCAAAGATGGCATTCACCCATGCCAGCGACAAATATTGTATGCGGTGACGGGCAAAGAGTCCCATCACACAAGCAATGACAAAGTGGGTCACGGCAGAACTGCCAAGTGTAATGAAAAGCAGGTTTTCACTCATGAGAATAGAGTTTAATCCATGCAAAGATACATCTTTTAGTTCAATATGACGTCGAATTACGGAAAATTTATCGTAAAGTCATTTGCAATATCACAAATAATCGTATATTTGTGTACTATATATTATACTAACAAACTAAACACAAATCTTTATGAGAAAAACTACCCTATTTACCTTGCTCACGATGCTGCTTCTCTTAGTGGGGCACAGTTATTCCTGGGCAGACGACCAACTTTTCTACACGCTGTGGACGGTGTCCAAAACAGGCCAGGGTGTTCAAAACCACACGAACTACACTCAGTACTTCGACGACGAGCACGACGGCATGGTGTGGAACGCACCAGGCAACCAGAAGGTGAGCGACAACATGACTGACCGTTGGCGCATCGGCGGCAAAAGCCTCAGTGGAGTTGACCGCACCATCACGGCTAAGACGCCCATGGGCAGCGCAATCGTTCGAGTTGTCCTTAACCACTTTGGCACAAGCCGTAAAGAAGTTACGATCAACAGCCTCACGTTGACTGTTGCCAGCGACGACGCATTCTCAAGCATCGTCGATGAAGTAGAGCTCACACCTACCATCGGGCCGGGAACGGCTGGCAGCGTCGAGTTCGTACCCACTGTGACATACGGCACACAATGGCCCACCGCTGCTTACTACAAGCTGACCATCAACCTGTCAAACACAAGCACATCCAATGGCGGCCTTGACTTGGCTTCCATTCAGTTCTATGCACCTGCTGGCGAAGTAATCGTTGCAAAGCCTGTCATCGCACCTGCTGGCGGCACATTCGCTGAGCCGCAGACTGTGACCATCACTGCTGCGGATGAATGCTCCGTCTATTACACGCTCGACGGAACTGAACCGTCGCAGGAGAGCACACTCTACACGGCTCCTTTCACTGTAAGCGAGACCTGCACCGTCAAGGCTATTGCTTATGACCAGGATGACAATGCAAGCTCTATTGCTGCTGCCGAGTTTACAATTCTCGTTCCCATTTCCTCCATCGCCGCCCTCTGTGCTGCAGCTCCTGCTCAGGGCGATGAAACAGTTCTCGTTAATTTCAACAAGTGGATATGCACTGGTGTGAAGGGAAACAATGCGTACTTCACCGATGGCGCAAATGGCATTCTCCTCTATCAGAGCACGCATGGCTTCGCTGTTGGCGATGAGCTTACCGGCTCTGCCCAGCTGGCGCTGACCACCTACAAGGGCTGTGCGGAAATCAAGGGACTCAAGTCATCCACCGAAGGCGTAACTGTCACGAAGGGTAGCGGCGCTGTGCCTCTCACTGTTGCCATCTCCGACCTCGAGAAGGACATGCAGGGATGTCTTCTCTACTTCGAAGGCCTCACATACAATGCTGCCGAGGGTGCTTTCATCGACGACGATGACAATCAGATTATTCCCTACCGTACTTTCGTCGAACTGCCTACCCTCGAGAACGGAGAGACCTATAATGTGACGGGTGTGGCTATATGGTTCGAGGATGGCAAAGCGTGGGAGATTGCGCCGCGCACCAAGGACGAGATTGTGCTGGTTACTTCTAAGGCAGCACCTGTTTCCGCATGGAGCGTGGGCGAGAGCTTGTCGGTTGATATCAACGACGAGGCCGAAGCTGTCTTCACAACTAATTCCGATGGCGAGGTGACCTACCAGAGCTCGAACGAGGAGGTTGCTACCATCGACAGCGAAGGCAACATTACCATCCTTGCCAAGGGCACAACCGTCATCACTGCCAATGTGGCTGCTTCCAACAACTTCCTGTCCGACAGCAAGAGCTTCACGCTCACTGTTACCATCGAGGGCTATGTGGACGTTACATTTGCATACGATGATGCCGACATCACAGGCCAGGGCGCGCAGGATGTCGGTGCTGAGCTCACAGCCGATCGCGACGGCTTGCTCATCCTCTATGCTAATAAGGCATACGCCAAGCCCAATGATACGCACATCAAGATATACGGCAGCAAGTTCGAGACTCAGAACGAGGAGAAGGTGCTCACTGAGCCGAGCTACATCAGCCTCTCTGTGCCTAACGGCTGTGTCATCACGGAGATTGTTCTTACCGCAACGAGCAAGGATTACATCAGAGAGTGGAAGGATCAGGACGACAATGCTGTTGCCATCGATGGTGCAAGTGCCAAATGGACTGGCCAGCTGGAGGAGGTTGTCCTGACCAATCAGGCTTCGTCGCAGGCGCGCATCAAGACCATTGCGGTTACTTATGCCATCGTTGACCCTGTCGGCATAGGGAAAGTGGATGAGAAGAAGGTTTCCGCCGAGCTCATCTTCAACCTTGCAGGCCAGCGCTTGAGCAAGATGCAGAAGGGCATCAACATCGTGGGCGGCAAGAAGATACTGAAGTAAAAAGGAATATAATGTTTGGAAAGCCCCATCCGAGTCTGTCGGATGGGGCTTTTTGTGTGCCGGGCTGCTTTTGCCGCAGACGGGGGGCGTCGGGTGCGGCTCTCTAATAGAGTCTGAGGTATTCGTAGGTGTTGCCCACTGTGGCGAGGTATTGCTCGAAGTCCTCAAGGGCGATGACGACGGTGCCGCGGCAGTCGTTGGGGTGGAAGGAGAGCGTCTTGTGCTCGGGCTGCGGGTAGTTCTTGTCGTCGAGCAGTGCTGCATCGAGGAAGAGATGGACGTGGTGCTCTGTGTCGTTGATGAGGCCGAAGGGCGAGACGCTGCCCGGCTCGAGCCCCAGATACTTCATCATGCGCTCGGGCGAGGCAAAGGAGAGTTTGCCGCACGAGGGCTTGCCTTGGGCTTGCAGGGCGGCTTTGAGGCGTCCCTCCAGGTCGTGGATGTCGAGGTCATGGTCGCAATGGAAGCAGATGAGGTAGTGCTGGTTGCCCTTGTGGTTGCGCATGAAGATGTTCTTGCAGTGCACGGAGCCGTCGTCCTTCCACCAGCGTTTGGCCTCCTCGATGGTCTTGCCCTCGGGGTGCTCGTAGCAGGTGAATGGGATATGGTGTGCTTGCAGGTAGCTGAGGACCGCCTTGGCCCGCTCGGATGTAGGGGGTGCCTGTTCTTTTCTGTCAGACATAGTTGTTCGTGGTCAGTGTTGTCTTATGTTTCGTGTTTGGCGGTGGGTCTTTCGTCGCCTTGTCGGGGCGGCGTGGCCTTGCCTTTGCTGACAAAGTTACGCTTTATTTAATACATTATCTGCTCTGTCCGGTTAATTTATGTTAAACATGCTGGATTTCGTGATGCCTTGTTGTGTGTAATACGATTTGGCAGTATTGTTTTGTAAATATTTTTCTCTGTTTCCTGCTTGCTGACTGCAAATTTCGCGTTCTTTCGTGCTTCGGTGCGACTTTTGCCGAAAGATGGCCAAAATCTGGTCGCTGTTGATATTCAGTGAGTTAAGACGGAGGGTTCTGAGATGCGATGCAAAGAAAGTGTGCGAGTGGCAGGGATGGTTGGTAATATTCTCCCATTTCATCGTAAAAATCGGTGTGCCTGGTGGGGCTTTTCTGTGTGCTGTGTCGGGCGATGCAGCGTGCCGCGTCGGCCTACTCAGCGTGCCGCGTCGGCCGATGCGGCTGCCTGCGTGAACGCTGGCCCTGTGCCGAGGCGTCTGTTTTGGCAGGTTGAAATCAAAAACTTGTCAATATTTTTCCGACAGGATGGGGCGTTGCTCTGTTGGTGGCAGTTCTGTGGAGGTTTTGTTTTTTATTGCTCTGTTTGCCTCAGCAGGCATTCGCACCCCTCCAGCACGTCGCGCCAGGTAGTCTCGAAGTCGCCGGTGTACCAAGGGTCGGCCA
>Ga0247610_10004920_pt1 | contig 14163 bp, 9 predicted proteins | sample 174DNAGHGhighgp2_FD_193483 | JGI IMG/M metagenome (GOLD analysis project Ga0247610, IMG submission 193483) | Sheep rumen microbial communities from Palmerston North, Manawatu-Wanganui, New Zealand - 1742 DNA GHGhigh gp2 | ecosystem: Host-associated > Mammals > Digestive system > Stomach > Rumen ... | reverse complement strand
TCCTTGTACACATTGTAATGTTTATAAAAATAATTTAACTAGATCCGTTAATGATAATTTAAGTGAATTAGTTTTACACCCTTTAAACATAACAAAAGTCGAAGAGGATAATAGAATAACACTTTTTGGCTTAAGTTTAAACAATTATTTTGATAGACCATTACAAAAAATGTGTGTTGAAAGTTGGTATGAATGAAAAAAACATAATCAACAAATAAAAGAAATTATTATATATAATGAAGACAGTGTTGAATACAAAGAATTCCTAAAAATAATTGAAACTGAAAAAATTAATAAGCAGGATAAACTTAAAACTCTTCAGTTAGCTGATGCGTTCAGAATGTACATTTTATCAAAATACCCAAACCATTTATGGCTTGATGGTGATGTATATATAAATGATTATAATTTAAAATGAAATTTAAAATTTTACTTTTACGATTCTTGGCATATATTATTTAATGGTCATAACTTACAATTTTTTAAAAATGTATTTAATTTATATTTAACTGAAGATATTTATAATTTAATAGATTATGATATTTGTTTAAAATATAATTTAGAATTAAGTGAAAAATTAGATTTAAAAACATTTAAATGTTTATGTCATTTATGTCAACTAGACAATAATATTGAAAAGTTATATTTAATTAAATCAAATAAAAATAATATTGATGTACAATTAAAAATTGGTAAAATCATTATGGATGTAAAAGAATATGTCGTAAAAGCTGATAAGGAAACAAAACCTTTTTATCACAAACTTAAAGGTATTCTTTTTTATTTATTAGCTAATAGTTTATTTTTTAGCACTAACATAGATGATAATTGTTCTATATACTATAATGAGGAATTATATAATAAATTATTAAAATTACAAGGAACACATGAAACTTTAATATACGAAATTTTTGAAAATATTGACATAGAAAAAATAAAAGAAATAAACGATAATTATAAAAAAGTTTATTTAATTCGTGATTTATTAAACTATATACCCCTAAAGGATGAAAACCTTTTTAATTTTATAACTAAATATAGGGAAGTATTTACTGATTTATTTGATAGTTATAATCTAAATATAAATGAGTGTTTGAATAATAAAAAAATACCAATTGATACAAACACTATAAACGAATATATTTGTAATTATTTAACACAAAATTTATCTAAAGAAACTTTAAATGGTATGACAACCATTGAGGACAACAATACTTTTACGATATTTAGTTTAGATTTAAATAAGTATTTTGATACACCACTTCATAAAATGTGTGTTGAAAGCTGATATACTTGGAAAGCAACAAATAATCAAGTAAAAGATATTATAATTTTTAATGAGCAAAGTCCAGAATATAAAGAATTTTTAGAAATTTATAATACCCGAAAATATAAAGAGTTTAATAGCTATACAAGAACAGCTGATGCCTTTAGAATGTATATATTGTCAACAAGAGAAAATTATCTATGACTTGATGGGGATATTTATATTGAGAATATCGGGTTTAAATGAACTTATGATTTTTACTTCCATCCATGTTGGTGCCATTTATTTAATGGGCATAATTTGGATTACTATAAAAAGGTCTTTAATTTATTTATCACAGATAATTTAAAAGACTGAATAGATGCAGATATTTGTGCAAGATATAATTTACCGAACATTAATCGTGATGACATAAATGAATTCATACATTTATGTTGAATTGAACAAGAACATTTAACTCCATATATAATTAAGCAAAGTTATAAGATTAGTGATACAATCTCTAGACTATGATTTTTAAGGCATAAATTACACGATGAAATAGAAACTGATAGTATTAATGGTACAGCAGATGAAAAAGCTAGAATTAAAGCATTATATCATTCATTAGAAATGCTATTACGTAAATATCAAGTTAACTATTTTTCAGCAGAGCTTAATAATAAATTAATTGAGCTGGCTAATAAAGGATATATTAAATATGTGGTAGCCAATGAAGAAACTTACGCCGATATGTTAGAGGCTGATAATGCTAAGCTATTAGAATTAGAAAAAATATTACTTAAGAGATAAGCTTACTGTAGTACAAAAGGAGAAATTTATGAAAATAACATTTTTATTACCAACATGTGAACCTGAAAGTATGTTTAAATTTCTTCTCCCTACAATTCATTTATTAAAGCCTATTAAGCATTTAATAGAATTTAATATATGTTTCCAACCACCCTATACAAAAGCGGAAATACACAAAGTATTGGCGGAATTTAAAAGGAATTATATAAAGGTCAATCATATGTTTAAAAATTACAGAGTAGTTAAACCTTATACTCCTCTAATCAGAATGAGAAATGATTGTGCCTTAATGAGTCCAAATTCTGATATCTATGGTTTATTAGATGATGATATGAGTTTTGAATTCTCGGATATTGTTGAATGTATTAAAAGTATGATTAATCAATTTAAAACCGAGACAAAATTATCTGTAGTTTCTTTTTATAATCAACCAGTTATAAATCATAAAGAAAATTTTTATTCAACTAATGCTGGTTTATTCTACAGAGGTGGTAAATTTTTTGGTTTTAAAGGATTAATTCCAAAATCGTTAAATGATTTTAATACAAAAGTTTATACAAAAATACCATATGAAAATGAAAATCTAATTGAGTTATTTGGTGGACATCAAGATAAATTTTGTGCTATGATACGATTAGCAACAGGAACTTATGGAAGATGTATGATAAATGTTCCCGTCAATCATTTAGAAAATAGATTAACCAGAGGGGATCAACAACACGGTTGAAAAAATGCAGAAGTTTTAGATGGTTCCATTACTAGTTTTATATTAAAATATTTTAATAAAAATTTCATTGATACACACGCATTAACCTTATTTGATACAGAGACCAATAAATTAATATATCCATATAAATATCGAGATGGAAAATTAAAAGAACAATATGATTTATACGATGAACGTGGAATTATTAAAGACTGGTTCTCAAATATTAATGAGAGATATGGTTATGGTAATCCATACGTTGTAAAATATAAACAAGCAACTTACTGGTCTAAATGAAATAATAAAAAAATTCGTGATAAATATAATTATCTTAAATCTATAAATATTTTAGAACATTTACCACCTGACATTGTTGATGAAATAAATTCGATGGTAGATGTAAGTAAAACAAGAACAAAAGTTATTACCGTATTTTCCATTGATTACTTTGGTAAAAATAAATTCAAAAATGAAACAGCTAAAGATTGCTATTGGAGTTGAAATAGGAGTTTATCCTTACCAATAAGAAGACAACATTATGATTTTCAATTAAAAATATTTGACCCAAGATGGGAGAATAAAGATTTAATAATTTTTAAAAATAGGTATAGAAATGAATTACAATTTTTTAGCGATGATGAAAAAGAAAAATTATTTATACTTTATATATTATCAAAATACCCAAATCATCTATACTTAAATTATGATGTATTTACAACAGATAATACTAATTTTGTAAATGAACCAATATTTGATGTAGACTGAAAATGTATTTATAATGTTGATAATATTAATTTTTTTAAAAATTTGTTTACAAAATATAAAAATAAGTCAATAAGTAACTTACAGTTAAAAAATAAAATAAAAAAATTTACTAATAAATTAAATTTTGAGATAAAAAAGTAAAATATTGTATACTTAAATTAACGGAGGTAGTTCAATGTATTTAGAAAAAGATATAAGATATGTTAATTATACTTGTTGAAATATGTTTGAAGTAAAGTGACATGTTACTAATTGGTGTAATTATAGATGTCCTTATTGTATTCAAGGATCCCACAAAGGTATAAAATGATTACCAGAAGAGGTAGTTATTGAAAGAGCAAAAAATTTAAATAAACTTTTAAAAGAAAAAAATAAATGAATTTCTTTACAGATATTAGGTGGAGAAGTTTGTTTTTATAACTGACCGAAAATACTTAATGAGATAAATAACGTTAAACTTGTATTTATAACTACTAATTTTTCTAATAAATTAGAATATTTTAAAGAACTTTATGATTATTGTGCTAGTAGAGGTATTTATCTTAAATTATTATGTAGTTATCACGAAACGGGTGATTCCTTTTTTGAAAAAATACTTGAATTGTCCTATTGATGTAGGGAAAAACATTATAGATGCCCTTCACTAACATTTGTTGTTAATAATGATTTTGATTTTAGTCCATTTTTTAAATTTCCTGAATTATGTAATTTAGGTAAAGATTTTTGTAATATGGAAATACACGAAATTAGACGTGCCGTAGATCTTAATGAAGAAGTCAAGAAAAAAATAAAGGAAATTCGTAATTTACCACCAACGTGAGAAAAAGTACAATTGGATATTAAAATACCAACAAGTAATTGACAATTTGGTATAGATAAAGAACACATTATGTGTCCCCCAAGTGATGTTTTTCGTGAATTAGAAGATCACCATTTGAAAGGTAGTAGGTATTATTGTGATGCCGGTATTAATAGTTTTTCTATAAGTTATAATGGTAATATATCTAGATGTGATAATACTTCAGGAGTTATTGGTAATATTGATGAATTAAAACTTGATAAATTAACAACAAGTAGATGTGACAGTAATAGTTGTTTATTGTGTCAAGCAGTTAATCTACAAAGGATTAATACTACAAATTTTGATCCTTTTATTGTTACAGATGAAAATGAGGTTAAATAATGAAATTAAATTATGAACAATATGATATGTTCCTTATAAGTAAGGATAATTGAAAACAACAAAAAGATGTATTTTTTGGTTTTAAAGGTATAGGTACTGAAGGTTTTTGGTTACAATTAAAGAATAATGGGAATACACTAACAATAAAAGGAAGTTATTTACAACCTGCTATTGCTATATATGAAAAAGATAATTATTGGGTATTATCTAATAGTGTTAAGGTTTTAACTGATTTTCTTAATGAAAAAGGAATTAAATTAACGGATAATAAAGATTATATATCAACAGAAAATATGTATATAGAATATGATGGTTACTGTGTTAATGATTATCCTGAAACTGAAACACGTTGAAATGAAATAAAATTAACTCCAAATTTTTCCTATATAGAAATAAAAGATGATAAATTGAATATCATTGAAACAGAAAATAATTTATTTAAATATGATTTAATCGATAATAAAACTTTAGTAACAAATTGGTTTAGAAAATATTATTTTCATTTATTTGATAGGGCTAACAAAAAGACTAGAATTGTTGGTGAAATTTCTGGTGGTACTGATTCAAGATTTTTATTTAATTTCTGAAAAAGTATAAATGTTTCAAAGGTAGTATGTAATTGAAATAAAGATGACTATCAAGGAACTTTTATGGATGGATTACTCGGTAGACTAATTGTTTTATATTTTTCCACTCATCGTGATAAAATAGAATCAAAATTACATATTCACAATGTAACGACTAAGGATATTGAAAAAGATGAAAATGAATTATTTTACGAAGGAATATCCTTTAGTATGAGAAATCCATTGGATAAAAAGATATATATTGAAGACCAACCAAACTCCTTAAGATATATGACAATTTCAGGAGTTGGTAGTGAATGATTAAAGGGTATTTCGGCTAATAATAAACGTTTTATTTTAGGAACAGTCAGACGTTATTTTATACCTAAATTTATAAGAACATATTATTTAAAAAGAGTTTTAACAGTTTTACCTTATTTAGACTCTTCATTATTAACACTTAAAGGTTTTAATGATAATACCTTTTTATTAACCTTATATATTAAATTTTGTCCTGAATTATTATCACTACCATTTTATACAAATGGTTTAATATATCAACCTACTGAATACGATATGCTACAAGCTAAAGAGATAATAGGAAGGTGAAATTCAAGTGAAGATTTATAATGATATATTCTTTGTAATTGATTCAGAAAATTATGATCAAAACAAAAAAGATTTGTTTTATGGTTATAAATGGTTTGAAGACGAAGGATTTTGGTTGGAAGTAAAACATAGACCAACAAAAATTCATATATATTCAAGTTATATATCACCTATAATTGTTATTTATGAAAAGGATGATTATTGGGCAATTTCGAATAGTTGTTATTGTTTGGTAAATTATTTAAAAGAAAATGATATTAATTTAGAAATAAATGAGGAATATTTAAAATATGAAGCTTTAAAAACAGGAGCATTTAACTTTAAATATTTCAATGATATTCTTTTATATAAAGAACTTAAAATTAATAACTATGATGAAGAAGTTGATATTGTAGATGGAAAATTATCTTTAGTTAAAAAAGAATTTAAATTTTTTGAAAAAGATATTAATTATAACTTGGACACTTTATGAAAATGATATGAAAGGTACTATAATTTATTAGTAAATAAAAATCATATTTATTTTGGATTATCAGGTGGGTTAGATTCTAGATTATTATGATATTCCTTTATCAGACCAAATCAAAATGAAGTGATAATAAACAGCTATCACAATAAATCAAATGCAGATAATTATTTTGATTCGGAATTAGCTGGTAAAGTTTATAAATATTATACAGGTAAAGATTTAATTTCTACGGATTTAGATCATACAAAAAATATAAAAAGTTTAGATTTAATGGAATTAAATGATGATCATTTTGAAACAGTAAAAAGATTCTTTTTAGGTAGTTGTTATAATCCACCAAAATTATTAGTAAAAGCTGATGAATGTTTTGCTGTTCAGGGTATTGGAACTAATATATATCGTTATGAATTTCAGGCCGATTGATTTATAAATGGTATAATAAGAAGATTTTGGGCAAGTAGGTCTATTGCTAGATATTATGTATTAAAAAATACCTACATTTATCCTTATTTGGACTCCTTATTATTAAATTTAGATACAAAGGAAACTGATTATTTACACACAATTTTATACTCTTTATTTGCTAAAGATTTATTATCTAATGGTATTCCATTTTATACACATCCAAAAAGAGGTAAATTTTATTTCCAAGAATGGAAAAAAGACTTATTTGAAAAGTTTTCAAAAATATATAAGTATTAATGGTAATTAATTATGATTATTTATAAAAATGAGGACATAAAATCAATTAAATGTTCAAAGGATCAAATTTTAATAACTTGGCACATGACTGGTTGATGCAATTATCATTGTCCTTATTGTATTACGAAATCATTTGAAACTCCTTGAATTAATGAGGATAATTTAATTAATATATCAAAATACCTTAATAAATTTATCGTTGAAAATTACAAGGATAAACGAATTTGTTTAAGGACTGTTGGTGGCGAAGTAACGTTTTATAATTTACAAAATATATTTAATAATTTTGAAAAATTAGATAAGGTTAATATTGCCACTAATTTTTCTAATTCCTTATCTTATTATAAAGAATTAGTAACATATTTTGCTCAACGTAAAATACAATTGGTTTTAACTTGTAGCTATCACGAGGAAAATACAGAATTTAAAGAAAAATTTATTGAATTTACGAAATGATGTAGACAAAATAATTATAAAGATCCACATATGATGATAGTAGTACAGAATAATTTTAATCCTTCTTTCCTAGATGACTACTTAAAAGAAGATGTATGAAAAATACGTTTAAGTCCTTGTCGAAATAATTTAACAATGGCTAATGAAACTTTAAATAATAAATTATTAGATTTTACTCAAAAATACAATAATTACTACGATATGCGAGTTAACCACGGTTTAAAAAATAAAGCTCAATCTTGAAATATTGAATTTAAAAATAGTCAAAAATTATCAGTTGGTTCACAATCTGACTTAACTGGTTATCTAGATAAAAATGGTTTTATACCTGATGGTTATAAATGTTCGGTTGGTATAAACTCATTTACCGTTTTACCAAATGGTGATGTTGTTTTAAGTAGATGTGATTACCTAAAAGATAAAATAATTGGTAACATAAAGGATTATAAAAATATAAATTTAAATAAAGAACCAATTATATGTAAATTAAATGAAAACAGTGACGGTAAAAAAAGATGTGATTTGTGTTCCGGTGCAAATTTAGAGAGGTAACTAATTATGAAAATTCTATGTTATTCTACTTCACATGATTCTAACTTTACTTATTATGATACCGAAGAAGGTAAAATTAGGTATTATTCAATAGAGAGAATGTGAAATTTAAAACATGCTGAATGTAGACTTAATTATTTTTTAATATATGCCCATCATCATTTTGGTTTTGATGAGAACAAGGATATTATTATTCGAACATTAATGACCGAAACAGCAATTGATTGTTTTTCTAATTTAAAGGAAAATGAATTATATCATTTCGATAGTAAAAATAAAATAGTTTTAGATCACCATTATGCCCATATATTATCTTCCTACGCTTTAAATACTAAATGTAAAAATGGTATAGCTATTGATGGTAGGGGTAATTTTAACAGATCAACCGTTATATTTAGAAATATTGATAATATAGATAAAACAACTTTTTATATTCCAACTTTAGAATATAATAATATTAAAACACAAAATTTAAGAATAGGTTTTTTATTTTCTTTATTAAGTAGATTAATACTAAAGGAAGACCAAAAACCTACATATGAATGTGGATTACAGAATGATATGGTTGGTAAACTAATGGGGTTACAATCCTATGGTAAAATTGATAAAACTATTTATAGAAATTGTTTAAATATTGGTATTAGTAATCTTAAGGGCTTACGTTTATATTTTCAAGAACTATTTAATGATTTTGATCCACAAAATAAACAGTCAAATTTTGACGCAGTTTATACATGTCATCAATTTCTTGTTGATCAAATAAAACGTATATTTAAAAGGGAATTTACTAAAGAAGAAGAAATAGCTTACTGTGGTGGTTGTGCCCTAAGTACCGTGACAAATACACAATTAATTAATGAAGGTTATAAATTAAATATATGTCCAGCGGCAAATGATGGTGGACTAAGTTTGGGTTTATTAAAATTTGCGGATATGTATTTTAATTTAAATATAGATTTTTCTAATTTGGTTTATTGTTCAAATACCATTGAAGATTTTGAATATGTTGACGATAGTAAAATTAACTTTATTGCTAACGAATTAGCAAAAGGTAAAATTATAGCATATACTGAGGGTCCCTGTGAAGTAGGACCTCGGGCACTTGGTCATCGTTCAATTTTAATGAATCCAAGTATAGATAATGGTAAAGACTATATTAATGAAAAAGTAAAACATCGTGAATGATGAAGACCTTTCGGTGGTAGTTGCATTTCAACCGAAATGTTTGAAAATTATACACCATCAAATGTTGATTATTATATGTTAAGAAATTTTCAAATTAAACCTGAATGGCGTCAAAAATTAAATGCAATATGTCATATTGATAATAGTACAAGGATGCAAATATTAACTAATAAAAATGAAAATCTATATAAAATAATAGAAAGCTTTAATAAAATTACAGGTATACCTGCAATATTAAATACCAGTTTTAATATCGGTGGTAAACCTATTGCCAATTATAAATCCCATATTTTTGAGGCTTTTAAGGAAATGGAAAATATAGATTACTTAATTTATAATGGTAAAATATATATTAGAAATATTTATAATAAATCAGTTGTTATAGAAGAGTTGATAAATTATGAGTCTATATAAAAATAGTGATATTAAGAGTATAGAATACAGTAGAAATGTTTATAGAATAAAATGAAGATTAACTGGTTGATGTAATTTTCATTGTCCTTACTGTATTGACCGCTTAAATAAAGAAGAAAAAGGAAAATGAAATACTAATAATCTTTTAGTTAATAGGGCAAAAAAATTGAACGAATTTATTAAATATAATAATATAAAATCACCAATTCATTTAAGTTTACTTGGTGGTGAAGTAACATTTTTAGATTTAAAATCAATTATAAGTAATATAGATAATATTTCAAATATAAATCTTACAACTAATTTTTCAAAAGATGTAAATTATTTTAAAGATTTGTTTATTTGGTGCAAAAATAAAAATATAAAATTATTTATTAATTGTAGTTATCACGAAGAAAATAGTAATTTCTATTCAAAATTTATTGAATTAAATGATTGATGTAAATTAAACCATTTTTCAACTCCTAGAATATCTAGGGTTATTACGGAAGATGTTGATATAGAAAGTTGAATAAAACCATATACCGATAATGGTATAAATAAAATAATGTTAACTCGAAATAAAAATGTTTATACAGATGAATTTAATTTACTTTCAACAAAGCAACTAAATGATAGTATTGAGTTAGCCAAAAATTATGAAAATGACAATAAAAAACCAAAGGATTATAAAGTAACATTTAAGGATAATACGGTTAAATATTTTACATCAATTAGTCATTTTTTAAATAATTTGGACAATGATGGTTTTATACCAAATGGATTTATGTGTAATTGTGGTATGAACGGAATAATGGTAAACTGAGATGGTAATATTTATGGTTCACATTGTTTTGAATTAGGTAATAAACCTTTAGGTAATATCGATACTGAAAATATATTAATTCCTAATAAATTGTATTATTGTAATAATACTGAAATAAGATGTTGTTTAAGAAATGGTACATCAGTTTATCGTAAAGAATAATAAATAAGAGGTGGTATTATGGATAATAACAAAATAACTATATTTTCGGTAAATATTGAAAATAATGATTATCTAAATGATACCAAACAACAAATTTGTATTGATTCTTGGAAAAAATTAAAAGTAAATATTGAAAATCAAGGATATAAATGTGAAATAAAAATATTTCAACCCGACGATATCGAAGTAATAAAGTATAAGGAAGAATGTAATTTTTATATAAGTCACACTAAGAGTTTATCACGTGTATCCGATGGTTTTCGTATGTACATTCTTTCAAGATATAAAAATTATTTGTGATTGGATACCGATGTTTATTGTAATGATAATATTATTTTTACCAATAAAACAGTATTTACCAATGATTGGTGATATATTTATAATGGAGAGGAGTTAAAAATATTTGACTGTTTATATAATTCCTTTTATAAAAACGCAGAAAATATTTATAATCTTCATCCCGAATGAATAAGTGATTGAATGGATAGTGACATATTTAAAATGTATGTCCACGTTAGTACCAATTTACAAATATTAGAAAATTTAAAAAATGATTTATCTATAATTCATTTTGCACCTTTATTTAACAGATTAAACTTAAAATTTAATTTAATCTGAAATCAATACGACAATATAAATGAAATACAAATTAAACGTACTAGTCAAATGGAAAAACATTCGGTTATTGACCAAATATTTAAATTTCCAAGAAATGAAAGCTTAGAAAATATACTTTTAAAAGAAAAGGTAAATATAAATTTATTTAAACATTCTTATACTTTATTTAATAATATAATAAATGAAAATAATACCAAATATTTGATAGACAGTTTAGAAGTAGAAATTACGGATAAATGTAATCTTAATTGTGTTGGTTGTAATCATTTAAGTTGTTTAACAAAAAATGAAACCGTATATAATATAAATAAATTTGAAAATGATTTACAACAAATAAATAAATTATTTTTATTAAGACGTCTTTTAATTATTGGTGGTGAACCAACACTTAATCCTAATTTAACTGATTATATAAAACTAGCCTTTTTATATTTACCAAATACCCAAATAGAATTATGAACCAATGGTACAAAAAAAGATAAATTAATTGAACTTGAAGAACTATTTCCAAGTTTAAAAATACGTTGTGCCGGATATGGTGTTGTTGAAGACTATAAAAGTGGTAAACTTGGAAAAAATCACACCACTGAAAATAGTTTAAAACCTTGATGAAAATTAAATTTTAATTTAAAAGGTAATAGTGATCCATTTTTAGCTAGAAGTAGTTGTATGGAACAAAAATGTTTTTTATTACATGAAGGTAATATTTACATTTGTCCAATATTAAAAAATATAAATAAATTAGAAAATACCTTTAATGTTAAATTTAATTTAAAAGAAGATGAAAGATGTATAAATATTTATACAAATACTTCTAAAAATATTATTTTATTTTTACACAATTGTAATCATAGTGGATGTCGATATTGTAATGAAAAAAGAGTATACAGAAATTGACAATTATCAAAAATAACGGAAGAACCGTTAATGGAGGATTATTTTGATATGTCAACTGTGGAGGTGATTTAATGTCCAAATATACATCAAATAATATTAAATCAATAATAACCTTAAAACCATATTTTCTTATAAATTGGCACTGTACAGGTTGATGTAATTTTCATTGTCCGTATTGCATAAATGATAAATGAAGAGGTCAATGGATAAAGGAAGAAAGAAAAATAGCTGAGGCTAAAAAAATAAATGAATTAATAAATAAAAGTGATATTAAGTATCCGATATCATTTAGACTAATTGGTGGTGAACCTGGATTCTACAATTGACCTAAAATATTAGAATATATTGAAAAAATAGATAAAATAGTTTTTGTTAGTAATTTTTCTAATACATTAGATTATTACAAAAAATTATATGAATATTGTAAAAATAGAAAAATTAATTTATTTGTTGGTTTAAGTAAACACGAAGAAAGTGTTGGTTTCGATGAAAAAATTATTGAATTAACCAAATGGTGTAAGGAAAATAAATATTCGGAACCACAAGTAGTAATTGTTGCAGGTAATGATTTTAATGATTCTTATATTAAATATTTAAATGAAAATGGTGTTACTCGAATTAGGGTAAGTCTTATGAGGGAAGAATCAGATCAAACAAATTATGTAAAAGAGGAAATAAGAGAACAGGTTTATCATTATAATCAAATATACCAAGAACAAAGACCTAAATATAGACAATTTGAAGTAACCTTTATGGATGGTAGTAAAGAACAATTTTGTAGTGCCTCAGACATTACCAATTTAATGGATGAAGGTGGTTTTAATCCAGAAGGTTTTTATTGTTCTTCAGGACCTACATGTATTGCCGTTTTACCTGATAGTAATGTTGTAAGAAATAAATGTGATTTTCTAAAGGATGAAATTTTAGGAAATATACTTAAAGATGATATTACTATTCCAACAGATTCAGTTTTATGTACAATGAATAAAAAATTTGGTACTACAGATAGGTGTTGTACAGTTTGTTCCGGAACAAATTTTATTAGAAAGGAAGACTAATATGAAAATTTTATGTTATTCTACCTCACATGATTCCAATTTTACCTTTTACGATACGGAAGAAGGTAAGATACGATATTATTCAATTGAAAGAATGACCAATGTTAAACACGCTACCTGTAACGTTATATATTTTATTAAATATGTTAAATTTCATTTTGGATTTGATATAAAAAAGGACATTATTATACGTACGTTAGTACCAGAAGTTGGTGACATTGATTGTTTTTCTCCGTTAAAAGAGGATAAATTATTTGTTGAAGACAAACCTAATTACTTTGTACTAGACCATCATTATGCACATGTACTATCTTCTTTAGCTCTTAATCCTAATTGTAATGTAGGTATAGCAGTTGATGGAGTTGGTAATTTTGATAGGTCTGTAACCATTTTTAGAAATCTAAATAATATAAAAGAAACCACCTTTGAAGTTCCAAATCATTTTAGATTTGGTTCATTATTTAATACATTGGCGAAAGCCGTTTTAAAACAACATCAAAATATAAGTTTTGATATTCGTTATATGGAAGATTTTATTGGTAAACTAATGGGTTTACAATCATATGGAAAAATGAATAGTGTTTTGTATAACACTCTTAACTCAATTGGAATTGAAAATACAAAAGAATTAAGATCCTTTTTTTATAAATTATTTAATAGTTTTAATGCTCAAATATCCAATAATAATTTTGATGATATATATACCTGTCATCAATGAATAGTGGACAATCTTGTTTTTTTATTTAAACAACATTTTTCTAAAACTGACCAAATAGCCTATAGTGGTGGTTGTGCCCTAAGCACCGTAACTAATACTCAATTATTAGATGCTGGTTTTAATTTAACTGTTTGTCCGGCAGCTAATGATAGTGGTTTATCACTTGGTCTTTTAAAGTTTGCTGATTTATACTTTAACTTAGGTATTGATTTTTCAAATATTGTTTATACCTCAAATAT